>Ga0209755_10000584_pt1 | contig 65207 bp, 64 predicted proteins | sample TergutCo191P1_FD_187301 | JGI IMG/M metagenome (GOLD analysis project Ga0209755, IMG submission 187301) | Cornitermes sp. P1 segment gut microbial communities from Petit-Saut dam, French Guiana - Co191P1 (SPAdes) (version 2) | ecosystem: Host-associated > Arthropoda: Insects > Digestive system...
TTATTATAATAGATTTAGAAAACACTCTTCAAATAACTACTTGACACCGGAGGAAAAAGATTCTATATTTGTGAGTAACAATTCATCTGTCGCTTAACTTAATCTACATTTTTTCCGGGACAGTTCAAAGCGGCAAGGAACAGGGGCAAGGCTAGAATATTACGGAAATGTGTCATTTACGGGAATATACAATTTTTATACAAACGTTTTACAGACCCGCTGTACAGGCTGTTATCTTAATCCTGAAAATCCTTTCATCGGGGGTATCGTGGTTCTGACGTTTTTTATCTTAGCGCCATTATTTGCTTCAAAGGAAGCTCCGTACAACGAGCTATAGTTCTAGGTTTGAGCCCTTGGTCGAGCATATTTTTGGCAACTTTCAAAATACCTTTAAGAACTCCTCTTTTTTCGCCACGAAGTTCAATCTCATTAAAATTAAAAATTTCGGCTACATTAAATACATCATTCCAATGTTTGCAGTTGAATTTGGGCGGATTTTTTTTCAATTTGTACATATTTTTAAAAAGATGTTTTTACTATATTATCCAAAACTCAAGGAGCTTTCTATGGAACAAACCTTTGCAATGATAAAGCCAAATGCCGTGAAATCCGGTTTGGTCGGTCGCATAATCGCACGCTACGAGTCCGCAAGGCTCTCGGTTGTCGCAATTCGCTTTAAACAAATGACCCAGGCAGATGCCGAGGGCTTTTACGCAGAGCACGTTGGCAAACCGTTCTTCCCGGAGCTTGCCAAGTTCATGACCAGCGGGCCTTCTGCTCAAATCGTTCTCGCAGGCGAAGGTGCTATAGCAAAAGTTCGCGCAATCAACGGCGCAACAAACCCTGCAAAAGCCGAACCGGGCACAATCCGCTACGACTGGGCAACCTCTATGACGGAAAATGCAGTGCATTCATCGGATAGCCCTGAAAGCGCAGCAAGAGAAATTTCATTCTGGTTTAAACCTGAAGAAATTTTTGAATACGAAGCTTTTGATCAGAGAGCAAAGTCCGTTTTATAATGATTATACTTTCCCCTATGGATGGCGTTACGGATTTGCCGTTTCGCCGTTTAATCAGGGAACTTTCGCGCGAAAATGCACCGCGTTTTGTTTCGGAATTTCTCTCTACGGGAAGTTCCGTTTTTTTGACCCCCGCAAATTCAAGAGCTGCCAGATTTGACAAAGAAGAAGAACCTTTTTGCATGCAGGTATTTGGGCACAACGCAGAAAAGCTGGCAAGCGCAGCTTTGCAAACTCAGGAACTAGGCGCTGCATTCGTTGAGCTTAATGCCGGATGCCCTGCGCCAAAGGTCGCAGGCAAGGGAAGCGGAGCGGGCTTGCTTAAAGATTTGCCCAATCTTGCAAAAATTCTGCGAGCCATGAAAGCAAGCATAAATATCCCGCTTTTTTTGAAATGCCGCATTGGCTGGGACGAGAATTCAATCTGCATAAATGATGTTTTGGAAATTGCGGAGAGCGAGGGAGTTGAACAATTAACCATTCACGGAAGAACCAAAACTCAAAGCTACACTGGGCTTGCAAACTGGGATATAATCGGGGAAATCGCAGCCAAAGCGAAAATTCCAATCATAGGAAACGGCGATATAAACAGCACGGAGAAAGCGCAAAACGCAATTAAAAATTACGGAGTGAAAGGCGTTGCAATTGGACGTGCAATATTGTATAATCCGTGGATTTTTGCAACCGCATCCACTGTAAAGACGGATAATTATCCGTCTTTACAACATGTGCGAAACGTAATATCACGTTATAACGATCTTATGTTGCAAGATGGTTTCAGGCCTATGCAAGCTTTGGGCAGATTAAAACAGCTTTGCTCCAGGCTTTGCAAAGGAGATTTTCGTTTCAAAATCTTACGCATCCAAAATCACGATGAATTTTTGGATAATTGCGAAAGCCTTTCCGAAAGCGATTTTTCCCTTCCGTATTCTGTTGGCTCGTAAAACTTCATCCCCTTCAGCTTATCCGGCAAATGCTCCTGACCAGCATGCGCACCGGGCACATCGTGATCATATTGATAACCCTTGCCATAGCCGAGCTCTTTTCCCACTTTTGTCACCGGATTTCTAAAAGCTCTGGGGACAGGCAAGGTTCCAGTTTCTCTTATGCAAGCGTTCACTTTTCCGCTCATAATTTCCAAGCTGTTGCTCTTGGGGGCGAGGCTCAAATAAACCGTCAACTCATCCAAAGCGAGCAAGCCTTCCGGAGTGCCCATAAAATCAAAAGCTTCCCTAGCCGCCGTTGCAAGCAACAGCGCATTCGGGTCTGCAAGCCCAATGTCTTCCATAGCCATTCGCATAAGGCGGCGCAGAATATAGCGAGGATCTTCGCCGCCGTCCAGCATTCTGTGCAACCAGTAAACAGCGGCCTGCACATCGCTGCCCCTCACGGACTTATGCAAAACGCTTATCAGATTGTAATGTTCCTCGCCATGCTTGTCGTAGCGGAGCGGCTTTTTGTACTGAATTTGCTCCATAAGCTCCGGAGTTATTTCCGCTTCGTCTTGAATTGTGCCGGCAAGCCACTCCAACTGATTCAGCAAAAAACGAGCATCTCCGTCAGCTTGCCCTATAAGCTTCTGAGCCGCCTCCGGAGACACGCTCAAATCATTTCTTTTCAAGCCTCTGGGATGCGTGTGCAAAGCGCTCTCCAAAAGATTTTGCATATCCTGCTCGGAAAGCGGGCCAAAGAGAATAAGCTGGCAGCGAGATAGCAGAGCCGAGTTCACCTCAAAGCCAGGGTTCTCGGTAGTTGCGCCTATAAGAGTGATTGTTCCGTTCTCAACCGCACCCAAAAGGGAATCCTGCTGGGCCTTGTTAAAGCGGTGAATCTCGTCTATGAATAAAATTGTTTCCCTGCCGTTTTCTTTATATACCTTTGATTCTTCCAAAACGGTTTTCACCTCTTTAACCCCGCTGGAAACCGCAGACAAAGCCACAAAGCGTTTTTTTCCGTGGTTTTTTATCACATTGGCAAGGCTTGTTTTTCCGCAGCCAGGCGGTCCCCAGAAAATCATGCTGGGCACATTCCCGCCCAAAACTGCCGCCCTTAGCATGCTGGTTTCCCCCAAAATTCTCTGCTGACCCAAGAATTCATCCAAATTCTGAGGGCGCATTTTTTCCGCAAGAGGCACAGTTTGCATAAGCGAGCAATTTAGTAAACGCTAATTTCATGGTTTAGTTGAGAGTGGAAAGTTGAGAGTTGAGAGTTATTTTTTCATATAACTGTTAAATCCGCTAAAAAAACATAGTTTTTCAAGTTTTTTCACTCTCCACTCTCAATTCTCAACTCTCCACTGGCTATGAAGTCTGAGTTAATCATTATTTACTATATTCACCCTATGGATTTAAATGGTGTTATCGGTATTGTACTGTGCTTTGTGGTATTGATTGTCTGGGGTATGGGTGACGTCAGCAATCTTCCACTGTTCCTAGACGGTCCTTCTACTGCTATCGTTATAGGCGGTACCTTTATGTCCCTTGTGGCTGGATATCCAGGAAATTTCTGGAAAACTATACCCGGCTTTATGAAAATGTTTGTAGTGGTTCATAAATACGATATTGCCGATACAATATCTCAAATAATAGGGTTTGCCGAGCAAGCAAGACGCGAAGGCATTCTAGCTCTTGAAAACTCTTTGGAAAAACTAGACGATCCATTTTTGAAAAAAGGCATACAGCTCGCAGTTGACGGAACGGAAAAAGCGCAGATTGAAGAAATTTTGGAAGCAGAAAAAGACAGTATAGAAAAGCGGCATGCGGCAAATTGGGCATTTCTCGAAGCAATGATTGCTATGGGGCCCTCTTATGGAATGATGGGAACGGTTATAGGACTTGTGCTTATGCTTAAAAACATGAGCGACCCTTCTATGATAGGTCCTGCTATGGCAATATGCCTTATAACAACATTTTACGGCTCCATTCTAGCAAACATGATAGGTTGGCCCATATCGACAAAACTTAAAATCAGGCACATCGAGGAAATGGAAGTGAAGCAAGTTATGCTAGAGGGCATTCTTGCGGTGCAAGCTGGCGTAAATCCGCGCATGGTGCAATACAAACTCGCTGCCTACCTTAAGCCGGAAGCCAGAGCTAAGCTGGAAGCGGATAAGGAAAAAGAGAAACAGGGAAGATAACAGAGATGAAGAAAAAATGCCCAAAGTGCCCGCCTGGCGCTCCTATATGGATGGCTACTTTTACCGACTTGATGTCTTTGTTGCTAACATTCTTTGTGCTTCTGCTAACCATGGCCAATTTTGATCCTGTTAAATACGCGCTCACAGTTGAAAGTTTTCAAAATTCATTCGGTATCATGCCGTCTTTCCCAACCATTCCCATACATCCAATTGTACAAATTCCAAAGAAAACAGGCGACGAGCAGAGAAAAAAACAGAGCTTGAAAGACGCGGAAAAAGTAAAGCAGATTGTGCAGACAAAAAATCTGGAAGAAGCGGTAAAGGTTGACGTCACGGAAAAGGGCATTGCCATTATGCTCCGCGATCCGGTTGGCTTTGCGAGCGGCTCTGCAGACCTGAAGGAACAGGGGAAAGACATTTTGAAAGACATTGGCGATGTTATAAAAAATAACCCGAATTTGAAAGTTCGAGTTGAAGGCCACACGGATAATGTTCCGATACATTCCCAACGCTACCGCAATAACTGGGAGCTTTCCAGTTCAAGATCTCTTTCCGTAGTTCAATTGCTCTCCAGCGAAACCGGCATTAGACCGGAAAATATGAGCGCAGTAGGCTACGGAGAATTCCGGCCCGTAGCTCCAAACGCAACTCCTGAAGACCGATCCAAAAACAGACGCATCCAAATTTTTGTAGATTATATAGACTAGCGAGGACCAAAAAACAATGGAAGAAGAGAAAAAAGCCGATGAAAACGCCGAAGCCGAGAAAGCTGGCGGCTCAATATTGCACTCCGCTTTATTCAAATGGATTATCGTAGGGGTAATCCTGCTTGTGTTTATAGGCATTGAGGTTGGAATAGCTGTATTTTTCGTGGATAAGCTAAAAGAACCCAATGAAGTGGACCTTAAAAAGCAAGAAGAAGAGATGCAGGAAGCAGAAAAACTTAGAAAGCAAACAGAGTTTGGCGCAACGCTTGCCAAACCGATAGAAGTAACGGTGAATATAAGCGGAGAAGACGGCCGTTATCTGAAATGCGGAGTTCAGCTTGAATATGACCCGACCGATATCAAACTAGGTCCGGAGCTGGAAGCTCGCAACGCTCGCATTAAAGATGTTATCTTAGGCATAATGAGCAGCCGCCCGCTTTCCGAATTGATAACAAACGATGGAAAAAGAGCAATAAGAGAACAGATTGTGGAGGAAGTCAATTCAATTTTGCCCGATATGGTGGAAGGCAAGAGCTTAGGCAAAGTCAACCGCAGTTATTTTGATTCATTTGTGATACAGTAGGAGCTATGGGCGAAATTTATTCACAAGCGGCTATTGATGAGATGCTGAAGGGGCTTTCGACTGTTGGGGCTCCTGCCGTTGCTGCTCCCGCTCCCGCACCTATTCCTTTTGCTCCTGCAAAAGTGGACAATAGAAAGGTAAATCTATACGATTTTACCCGTCCGGATCGCATTTCAAAAGACCAGATAAGCACTTTGAGAAATTTGCACGAAAGCTATGCCCGCTTGCTTTCAACCACGCTTATGGGCTTGCTGAGAACAAGCGTTGAGATAAACCTGCAAAACGTTGAGCAATTGACTTACGGCGAAGTTATCAAAAGCATTTCAACTCCGAGTTGCATATATGTATTTCAAATGGAGCCACTTGAATCAAGCGCAATTTTTGACGTTAGCCCATCGCTCATATTCATTATGCTGGACCGCTTGTTTGGCGGGCAAGGCCGCACTGTGGACTCCACCAACAGAGAATTGACGGATATTGAGAAAACTGTTATATACAAGATAATAGAGCGCTCTCTTGCCGATTTAAAAGTAGTTTGGGAAAACATCGGCATTTTTTCTCCGAAAATTGAGAATTACGAAATAAATCCTCAGTTCGTGCAGATAGCGCCGCCCGGCGATACCGTTGTTTTAATTACTCTCGAAGTTCGTACTCGTACGGGTTCGGGCTTGATGAGCCTGTGCTTCCCGTTTATTTTGCTGGAATCCATTATAGACAAGCTATCTGGCGAATCCTGGATTTCCGCTCAGAAAACCACTACCCAAGAAACTCGCAGAATGGTGGAAAAGGAGCTTTCCAGCACAAACGCAATGCTTCGCGCAGAAATTGGTTCAACGCAGCTTTCCGTCAGAGATTTTTTGCAGCTCAGCGTTGGCGATGTTATGGTTTTGGACAAACTTGCGCAATCAGATTTGGTTATGTTTATAGAAGACCGTCCGAAGTTTTTGGGAAAACCTAGCGTTGTAGGCAGAAGCAAATCCTTCCAAATAACAGGCATTATAGATAGAGAGGTAGGCGATGAAGATTAACGGAGTTAAATATGGCAGATGATGGTGCTGGCATACTAAGCCAGGACGAAATAGATTTCCTCACCAAGAGTTTGCTCGGTGGCGGAGGCGGTGGCGCTGCCGCCGCTCCAGGAGCTGCGGCTCCGGCTGCGGCTCCCGCACCCGTTGAAAATACGGCAGAAGCGGCGCGTTCGTTTTTCAAAATACTTTGCGAGCAAGCCTCCAGCGTTGTTACAACAGTGCTTTCCCGCGCAGTTGATTTCCAGCTTCAATGGCTTGTTGCCAGCGAAAGTTCCGTTATACCGGACGATTTGGCAAACCACAGCCTACGCATGGAAGTGAATGTCAAAAAAGACGTCACCGGCAATATGTTTTTTGCCATGAGCAAGCAAGAGGTGGCAACCCTCTCAGACCTTATGCTGATGGGTTCCGGCCACACCGATTACAATGATGACCACAAAGATGCCATTTGCGAAATAGTGAATCAGATTACTGGTTCTTGCATAACCGTAATGGATTCGCAAATACATTTATCATTGAATTTCGAGCAAGCCTCAGTCAGCGACTTCGGCGGAAAAATCGATTTAAAAGGCGGCGCAGTTGCAACAGTTTTGGTTAAAATCGAAGAATTTCCCGACCAAAAAATTTTAATAGCCATAGACGAAAGCATGCTATCCGGAATAAAGGCAAAGAGTTCTTCAAAAGGTGCATCTGTTGGCACAGACGTCAGCCTTGCAAGCCTTGGCCTTTCGCAGTCCGGATCTTCGGGTGGAGGCTTGTCTGCAGGCGGTGGCGTTCCCACAGGCAGCGGCGCTCCGGTTGGTGCTCCTCCCGCATTCTCTCCAATGCATTCAGGCGGAGTGTTTGGCTCCACAGGAAACAAAGCGCTTGATTTGTTGATGGATATTGAACTGCCTATAGTCATAGAGCTTGGCAGATCGCAGATGAGCTTAAAGAGGATTTTGGAACTAGGCCCTGGCGCTATAGTAGAAATGGACAGGCTTGCAGGCGAGCCTGTTGATATTTTAATCAACGGAAAAGTAGTAGCACGCGGCGAAGTAGTGGTTGTAGATGAAAACTTCGGAGTAAGAATTTTATCCCTAGTCTCACCAGAAGAAAGGTTGAAACTGCTAAGATGATTAGAATTGCATTTTTTATTCTATTCCTTAATTTCGCATTTGCGCAAGATTCTATTCCAGACACTCTTTCTGCGGCTGCAAAAAACGATTCTGCTATAGCAGCATTGAAGTTCGAAGCGATGAAGCAAGCCTTAGGTGGAGAGTACCGGCCAGCAGCTCCAATAACAGACAACTATCAACCGCCAGACATAGGAAACGTTGCAATTCGCATGGCTGCGGGACTCGGCGTTATAATGGTGCTTTTATACGTGCTTTACATTTTGGCGAGAAAAGTACGCAAAGTGGAAAGCCCTAGCGCAAACGACAATCAGTCTATAATCCAGCTTTTGGATTCAAAATTCCTGGGTGCGGGCAGAACCATATTTTTAATCAAAGCCGGAGCGGAAAGAGTTTTGGTTGTTGGAGCCACTACTGACAACATGCGTACTCTTTCGGAAATTCAAGGAGACGAAGCGAAATTTATTTTGGAGACCTACGGGTCCAAGCCTGTTACTGCAGCTCAATTTTCTGCAACGGTGGACCATTTGCTTCGCAGATTTAAAAAAGAGGACGGGCGATGAGATTTCTTTCATTGCTCCCATTGTTTTTATTCGCTGTCCCAGCGCTTGCTCAAACAACAGGTCCAGACATTCCTTTGCCGCGCGTTGTATTCGGCGTGGACAAGGCTCAGAGCGTAGAAGATGTTTCCGTAACTCTTGAGCTTGTTGCTCTGCTCACAATCCTTTCTCTTGCGCCATCCATAATAATAATGATGACTTGTTTCACTCGCATTGTGATTGTGCTGAACTTTGTAAAGCAAGCTCTCGGAACCATGAATTCACCGCCAAACCAAATGGTGATGGGTTTAAGTTTATTTTTAACTTTTTTCGTTATGGCCCCAACCTTCAACAGAGTGAACGAAGAAGCGATACAACCGTATTTAGCTCACGAGATAGACTACAAAGTGGGTTTGGACAAAGCTATTAAACCGATTCGAGAATTTATGCTCCGGCAAACATCCGAGCACGACTTGGCATTGTTCATAAGAGCTTCGCGCCAGCCCAATCCAGCCACCATTGAGGATTTGACAATGTGGACCATAATTCCAGCGTTCATAATCTCGGAGCTGAAAACAGCCTTTATAATAGGTTTTTTAATATACATTCCGTTTTTGGTGATAGATATGGCGGTTGCTTCTATTCTAATGTCCATGGGCATGATGATGTTGCCTCCTATGATGGTTTCAATGCCTTTTAAGTTGATATTATTTGTTATGGTGGACGGCTGGAATTTGATTGTGCAGCAACTATTGCTATCTTTCCACTGACGAGGAGTATGAATGGTAACTGATCTTTTTGTTGTTGACATTGGGCGCAAGGCCATGCTTCTTATGCTTTATATGTGCGGGCCCATGCTCATAGCCGCACTCGTTATAGGCTTAATCATAGCGCTTTTCCAGGCCGCTACTCACATCAACGAAATGACAATGACATTCATTCCGAAAATTTTGACCGTAGTTCTCGTTCTCATGTTCTTTTTGCCAACCATGCTGGCTTTGTTCAAGGATTTTTTCATAAATTTAATGGCGGTTATTCCAACTTTGTATCACTAGTTTGTCAAAAATGAAAAAAAATATTTTTTTATGTGCTCGTTTCGCTAAAATAATATATATTTACAAAATGAGCCGGCTCGCCAATAAAGGCCGTTCTAACGCGTTTGTTTCGTCCGATGCTCTCCGCTATGGTTTATGCTTAGGCTTGTTCCTTTGAAAAACCCTGACGAAGGCTAGGCTATCTTTTCAAAAGAGTAGAAACGAGACCTTATTACCGCGAGTCCGGCTCTCCTATCCAGCGCGCTTGGCTTCTTCCTGTTCGCGCCTTTTTACCTCGTTTTTGCACTCAACGCACTTGGTAGCCGTTGGAACCGCTTCCAAACGAACCATTGGGATAACGTTCTTGCAAACCACGCATATCCCAAAAGTTCCCTTATCTATGCGTTTTAAAGCATCTTCCATTTGTTTAAGATACTTGCTGTCTCGTTCCGCAAGATTCAAATTCATGGTTAAATTCGCATAGTCAGATGCTGCTTCCGCAGGATGATTGGCATAAGAAGAGAGTTCCGCGCCGGTTTCTCTCTGGTTTTCCATAATGGAAGACTGCTCCCTATAGCGAAGCTCTTCCAGAAGAACATTATACCTCTCGGTGATAAGTCCTTTAAAACGCTCTAATTCTTCTTTGCTCAAAGTTTCCATATAAACCCCCTTAAATCAAAAAAAGTGACCAGTATGCCCTAAAAATACATCTTTTTTTCGAAAAAAGTATGTTTTTTCTTTTTTTCTTCATTTTTTTTCTTTTTTTTCTCGTTTTTTCCGTCTAATAGATATGGAAAAAGAAAATTTGTTGCCTAGAGAGAGAATTTTGGCAGGAGACCTGCACAAATTAACAGTGGAAGAGCTGCTTTGCGTTATTTTGGGCAGAGGAATGCCCGGAAAGAGCGTTTTTGTGCTTGCGGAGGAAATTGCAAGAGTTTTGGAGAAAAAATCCAGAATGCCTGCAATGGATGAGCTTTTGCAAATTCGGGGTCTGGGGCAGGCAAAAGCCGCCCAAATTCTGGCCTGTTTGGAGCTTTCCGGCCGTTTTATGCTGGGGATGCAAGACAAAGCCGTTTGCAGCCCATCTGAGCTTATGCCTCAGCTTGCGTTTTTAAAGCATTCCAGTCAGGAAAATATGGTTGTAATAACGCTAAACGGCGGAAACAAGGTAATTCAAATCCACAGGATTACCATTGGAACGGCAAATTCAACCCAAGCCCACCCCAGGGAAATTTTTGCCCCAGCCATTGAAGACAGAGCCGTAGCCATAGTTTTGGCTCACAATCACCCTTCCGGCAGCCATGAGCCCAGCATGGAAGACCTTCGCCTAACCCAAAGGCTATGCGAATCGGGCCGCCTCCTGCAAATACCGGTTTTGGACCATCTGGTAATAAGCTCCTCAGGCTTTACAAGCTTGAAGAACGATTACGGGGAGTATTTTGGCTAACTCGGACTTCTTCGCTTAGTTGAAAGTTGAGAGTGGAGAATTGAGAGTTAAAATGCTAAAATAAATGCATTTAAGTTTACCTAACTTTCCACTCTCAACTCTCAACTCTCAACTAAACCATAAAATCTGAGTTTATCATTGTTTACTTTACTATTTTCTTTCCATGCCATACTTCCCGGTTATAGGTTTAGAAATTCATTGCCAGCTCGCTACCAAAACAAAGCTTTTTTGCGGTTGCGAGATAGAGGTGAACACAGAGCCCAACAAGCATGTGTGCCCAGTTTGCCTGGGACTCCCTGGCGCACTTCCAGTTCCCAACGGAGAAGCGGTTAACCTGGCCATAAAGCTTGGGCTTGCGCTCAATTGCGAAATAGACAGCCGCGCGCTGTGGACTCGCAAAAACTATTTCTATCCTGACCTGCCAAAAGGCTACCAGATAACCCAAACGGGCGGAATCCCGATTTATGACCATCCGGTCTGCAAAAAGGGCTACATTGAGATAATAAGCGAGGGCGGCGAAAAAAAACGCATTGGCATAACTCGCATTCACATGGAAGAGGATGCCGGCAAACTTGTTCACGATTTTTCCCCGGAAAGCTCCCATTTTGACGCAAACCGCTGCGGAACGCCGCTTTGCGAAATAGTGACCGAACCAGATATCAGAAGTCCAGAAGATGCGGTTCTTGTTTTGGAAAAAATAAAGCAGATTTTGGAATACACTGGGGTTTCCAACGCAAATCTGGAAAACGGCAATATGCGCTGCGATGGCAACATTTCCATCCGCAAAAGCGAAGACGCTCCGTATGGCACGAGAGCGGAGGTCAAAAATCTGAACAGCTTTTCAAATTTGCAAAAAGCTCTGGAAGCGGAAATCGCTCTGCAATCCGTTACTCTGGACAGCGGAAAACAGGTGGAGCAGTGCACAAAGCGATTTGACGCAAACCGCAACAAAACCACTGTGATTCGCAGCAAAGAAGACAGCCACGATTACAAATATTTCCCAGAGCCAGACATGCTAAGGCTTTTTATAGAGCAAAGCCAGGTGGAGAGCATAAGGCAAAACATGCCCGAACTCCCCGATTCTCGCCGCAACAGATATATGCAAAGTTTTGGGTTGAGCGAATACGACGCTCAGGTTCTAACCTTAGACAAAGAAGTGAGCGACTGGTTTGACATTGCCACAAAAACCTGCAAAAATTCCAAAATCCTGGCAAACTGGATTACATCCGAGCTTATGCGCGAGTTAAAAGAAATGGAAGGCGGAATTTCCGCATTGAAATTCAAACCGCAAGACTTGGCGCAAATGGTGAACTTGATTGAAAACAACACAATTTCCGGCAAAATCGGCAAAACGGTTTTCGCAGAAATGCTGGCCACGGGCAAAGATCCAGACACGATAATCAAGGAAAAGGGTTTGGTTCAAATCACGGACACGAGCGCAATAGAAGCCATTGTTCGCAAGGTTATAGAAGCCAATCAGAGCCAGTGGCAGGAATTCAAAAGCGGCAAAGCCCAGCTTCGCGGGTTCTTTGTTGGGCAGATAATGAAGAACAGCGGCGGCAAGGCCAGTCCCGGCGTGGTGAACAGGTTGCTGGATGAAATCAACTGAGCTATTTGAATCTGCTAACGCTCTCAAAGAAAAAATGCATGGCAAAAATGTTTATTGGGTTCGCAATAGACAGATAAATTATACCAACGTCTGCTGCTTGCATTGCAGTTTTTGCGCATTTTCAAAAATCAAAAAAAACAGCCCGGCAGCTTACAATATGAACTTGAATGAGATTCTGGAAAAAGCCAAGGAAGCCGTAAACTCTGGGGCTCGCGAGCTGCATATAGTTGGAGGATTGCATCCGGACAACCCTTTTTCCTATTATACAGATATGCTTAAGGCTCTGAGAAAAAACTTTCCGGAAGCGAATTTGAAATGCTTTACCGCTGTGGAAATCTGCCACTTCGCAAAGCAGGAAGGCAGAAGCGTTGAAAGCATTTTAACAGAGCTTAAAGAAGCAGGTCTAGACACCATGCCAGGCGGCGGTGCAGAAATCCTGGTTCCGGAAATAAGAAAGCAAATTTGCGGAGAAAAAGAAACCGGCGAGGAATGGCTCTCTGTTCACAGAACCGCTCACAAGCTCGGAATTCCAACAAATGCAACCATGCTCTTTGGACATATAGAGAGCATGGAAGACAGAATAAAACATTTGGAAATGCTGCGAGACCTGCAAAGCGAAACCAAAGGCTTTTTGGCATTCTTGCCCCTGGTATTCTTGCCGCAGAACAACGCTCTGGGCAGAAAAGTCAAAAACAGGACCAGCGAAGAGGATATTCTCAAAACAATAGCTCTTTCAAGGCTGATTTTAAGCAATATTCCGCATATTAAGGCCTACTGGGTGCAGCTCGGGCTGGAAACCGCCCTAAAAGCACTGCACTGCGGAGCCTCAGACCTGGACGGCACGGTAATGGAAGAGCGAATTTCACGCGCAGCGGGCGCAAATGCCCCAAACGAGCTAACCGCAAGCCGCCTCCAGAAGCTTATCAAAGAGGAAAAGCTTGTACCCGTGGAACGAGACGCATACTATTGCGCAATCTGATTTTCTATATTATATTTATGCAAAAATATATATTTATATCCGCAGTGGCATTTGGCCTTATTGCTTGTGGTGGTAGCAACAACAGCAAACAAGAAATGCTTCATATACCCACAGACATGCCAGATATTTGTCAAAACGTTGATTTCAACGTAGACAAGTCTATGCGAAAAGAATGCGGAGTAAAACCCGTACGCTATCAAGCATATCGCAACGTGCCAATGCAAAGGCATCTAATCAACCCAAATCAGGCTTCGCTCGTGAAAACCGGAAATAAAGTCGAAATCCGCTTTCCAAACGCTTTCCCTGTAGCTCTCGACTCCACGCAAGTTGACGGAGTTGCATTCAGCGATTCAAAACGCCTTGCGAAAATCGAAAATGCAATGGACTACAAGGAATTCTACACCGAGCATAAAGAACGCTACAAGCTGTTCAAGCTGACAATTCCCTCCGATGCCAACCCAGGAAAAACAAACCTGATATGCTTCAGAGTTCCTGAGCTAAAAGGAAGCGATAGAACCCGTTCAGCCGCTATGGCCGCGCAAATGGAAGTAATCCCCTGCGAGACTCTGGATGAACTGGTAGCAAAATACGCAAAATAAATGGCTGTTTGGCTTATAACTCTCCTGGCAATAGCCTTTATAATCGCTGCTGCAGGGGCAAAAAAACGTGCGAGCAAGCGCTATAATTTGCCTTTGGAGAGCCCAGCTCTTTCCCTTGCAATATTAAAAGAAAATTTGCTGGAAAACCCAAGCGAAAGCAGTTTGCAAAAGCTGAAAGAATTCGCAAGCTCGCAAAATTTGCCAATTCCAAAAGAAGAATACCCTCTAGGCAAGGCTCCAAGCATTGAGCAAGACGATCCTCTTTTCCTGGCTCAAGCCTCATGGCTAGACTCCATGACCCCTCTTGAACTGCGCGAAGAACCACAAACGGAAAAGACTTTGATAGACGGAATTTTGCGGCTTTACAGCGATGAAGCTATTCTCAAAATACTGGGAGAGCTGGCTCAAAAATTTCCCAGCGAGCGGCAAAAAAAACTGGAGCAAGGCTGGATAGCGCTTTGCTCGCTTAGAGACAGCAGCAATGCGGATTACAATTCTCTGGAAAAACTTAGAATGGAAAAAGAAAAGTGGGAAAAATACGCCCGCGAGTAGCAATCATTTTGCTCGGAATTATAGGCTATGCGCTCACAATGTCGCGCACGGTTAATTTTTGGGATTGCGGGGAATTTATAGCGGCGGCCAACGTGCTGGGAATTACGCATCCGCCAGGTTATCCGCTTTTTGTTTTGCTTGGGCGGGTTTTTATTTTGCTGTTTGGCTGGATAAATGGACCGGCTTTTGCAGTTAATTTGATAAGCGTTATAAGTTCTATTCTGTGCTGCTTGATGATTTACGAGATTACGGTAAAAATTTCAGAGAGAAAATCGCTGGGATTTTTTGCGGCATCAATTTCCCTTTTTGGCGATACTTTTTGGTTTAACGCTGTGGAAGCCGGAAGCTATGGAATTTCGATGTTTGTTATTATGCTTGAGATTTGGGCCGCTCTGAAATGGAAGGAGACGCTTGAGCGAAAGTATTTATTTTTGATATTGTATGCCGCTTTTTTGGGACTCGGGCTGCACACTTTTACGCTTTTGCCTTTGCCGGCCATTCTCATTTTTGTTTTAATAAATAACAGAAATTTTCCAATTAAATTTTTTACAGGAGCGATATTTTTTATCGCTCTGGGACTGTCCTCGCAATTGTATTTGCCAATTCGCTCTTCTACCGAGCCTGTTTTGAATCAGAATAATCCCGCTACGGTTGAGAATTTTTTTGATGTGCTGGGCAGAAAGCAATACGGCGAAATGTATATGTTTGAGCGAGCTTTGTATCGCAGGGGAACTTTTGCAAATCAATTTGGATTCTCGGAAAATATAGGATACTTGGGCTACCATTTGAACCAGTGGTTTCCAGCTCCGCTTGGAGCGCAAACGCCTGCGCCGTTTTGGCATAGAGTGATTTTTGAATTTTTGATAATAGCCGTGTTTGCCGGGCTTTGGTTTTATAGAAAAAATCAGAACGTGATTTTGGTAGTTTTGATGTTTTTGCTAAGTTCGATTGGATTGGTGTTTTACTTAAACTTTGCAGACGGCACAAAGCCCAGAAGCGCTTTGGCAAAGCAATGGTATTCCCACATAAAAGAATTGAGAAAATCCATTCCAGATTCCATTCCGGATTTGCCAAGCATTGAGCTTATAAATATTTCCATGGATTTTTATCATTCAATACCGGCAGAAATGCGAAATGGATGGTTAAAAACTGCGCATGCCGCAGAAGGATTGAGAACTGCTTTCGCATGGAGAGACGCTTTGGAAGAACGGGGAATAAAAATGCCATCTCCGCCAAAACCAGTTCAGCAAGAGGTGCGGAACAGGGATTATTTCTTTACGCCGGCTTTTTTGTTCTTTGCCATTATGACGGCCGTAGCTTGCAGAAAAGCCGGGAAAAAAACCGCTTTTGCGCTTATGTTTGCGTGGATAATTCCTTTTGCCGGCCATTTTAGTTCTCACAATCGCTCAAAGGATTTTGTTGCGAGAGACTTTGCCATAAATGTTTTGAACAGCGTTCCGCAAAACGGCATTTTAATAACCTATGGGGATAATGATACTTTTCCTCTGTGGTATATGCAGCTCGCAGAAAATTATCGTACGGATGTTGCGGTGATAAATGAAGCCCTTTTTTACAGCGATTGGTACAGAGAAGAGATTTTTAGAACTTATCAAATTGAGAATATAGATAGTTCAGGGAGGAGCATCAGCTATATGCTTGGCGTAAGCCCTGTTGACGATAAGCCGTTAGTGGGTTTGATAAGGCGTTTTGGCATTAGCGAAGCGGAGGGAGATTCTCTTTTGCTTGCCAATTTAACGGAGAATTATCGCTACTGCGAACTGAAATCCAGAGGACAAGAGGCAAATGAACAGACTATCCTCATTTACAGTTATTTGGCGAGAAAGGCTTTGGAAAAAAATCCTAATGAAAAGCAGAAGATTGTATTAGAGAATCTCCTTGAAACGGCAAATCGCTTGCACTAGGCGTTGCGGCAAACGTTTGGCAACCTTTTTGCTTGACTATTTTCGCTACCGCTTCTCTTCTGGAATTGTCAAGCTCAGCGAATACATCGTCTAAGAGCAGAATTGGTTTTGCATCGGTGTGGCTTTCTATTATTTCTGCGGCAGCGAATTTCATGGACAAGGCTATGGAGCGGCACTGCCCTTGCGAACCGAAGTCTCGCATTGAGTGGCCGCTGATTAAGAGTTCTATATCGTCTCTGTGCGGGCCAGCCAGCGTTGTTCCGCTTGAGCGTTCCGCTGTGAATTTTTCTTTGAGAACATTTAGGAAATCTTCTTTGGTTAGGGCACGTGCGTAGGTGAATTTTATTTCTTCCGATTTGCTGCACAGCGTTTGGTAGAAATTGTTTATATGTGGTTCCAGAACTTCGCAGATTGTTTTGCGCTCTTGCCATACCAATACGGCTAGCATGGCTAATTGCTCGGTTAGGGCCTCGAATAAATATTCTCCGCCGGTGGCATTTCCGTCCAGGCTGTCTTTTAGCCAACGATTTCGCTGTTGCAAAACACGGCGATATCTGCGCAATAAATCCAAATTGCTTTTTTTGCAAAAACATAATAATTCGTCTAGAAAATTCCTTTTGTTTTCCGGAGTTCCTTTTGCCAATTGTATATCTTCGGGAGAAATAAAGACCAGGGGGGCACTGCCGAATAGCGTACTCGCTCTGCGAAATTCTTTGCCTTCCAGCTTGCCTTTTACTCCAGCACTGTCAACTTGGATTGCTGCGGTTTTTGTTCTTAGAATAAAATTGCTTGCATCCCAGTTTATCGCTTCTTGCAAGGTTTTTGTTTTGAACGAGAAGCCTTGGCAAATTATATGAATGGCTTCCAGCAAATTGCTTTTGCCATGGCCGTTTGGACCGCAGACTATTGTTATGCCTTCGGAGAAGTCTAATGAGAATTCTTTTAGATTTCTGAAGTTGCTTTGTTCAAGAGAATGAAGCATAATTCTCCAGTTCCGGGGGCAGCTCGGCTTCAAACTTCATTTTTTCGCCTTGCCAACTGAATTCCAATAATGTGGAATGCAAGAATAATCTTGGGATTTTTAATTTTCTATTCAGCGCAAAATCTCCGTATTTTGCATCGCCTAATAATGGGTGGCCTATTTGTGCAAAATGTATGCGGATTTGATGTTTGCGACCAGTTTCGAGCCTAACCCTAACCAAATCATATTCTTCAAAACTCTTTTGCACATTCCAAATGCTCTCAGATTTTTTTTCATCGCCTGGCAACGCCATGCTGATTTTTCCTGATTTTTGCGGCATATTTCCTTTTACCAATGCCAAATACTCTTTTCTTATTTTTCTCGCTCTTAACATACTGCCGAATTCTCGCAGGGCAGGGCCGGAGAGAGCGGCTATTATTAAGCCGGAAGTTTCTTTGTCCAAGCGGTGGACTAGCGCAGGCTTGAAGTCTAAGCCTTCGTTTTGAGCCCAGATGTCCAGCATTCCCGCTAAAGATTGTTCTTCGCTGATTCCCGTGCCGGATTGACTGGCCAGGCCGCAGGGTTTATTTATTATTGCGAAATCTGAGTTTTTGAAAACGAAATTCAAATTTATATTGCCGGTTGGCGTTTTTTTGGGTGAGTTTTGCGGTAGATTTTCGTAGATTTTTATTTCGTCGTTTTCGTTTAGCATTTGAGCGGATTTTCCTATTGCGCCATTTATTCTCACTTTTTTTTTGCGGATTATGGCGAAAATTATCGATAACGATGCTGCGGGGAAGGCTTTGCGTAAAAAACGATCCAGCCTTTGCCCAGAATTGTGCCTGTTGACTATTAAAGAGAGCATTTTTTGTAAATTGTTTCTGTGGAAACAATTAATAATATAGTTATTTGCGGCGGAACTCATGGCAATGAGCTGACTGGGGTTTATTTAGCTAAAAAGCACAATTGGCTTTTGGCTAATCCCAAAGCTGCCGCTGTTTGCCGCAGATATATACATAGAGATTTGAATAGATGTTTTGCCCTTTCCGAGCTTGAGGGCAGCGAGAATAATATAGGGGAACTTGCCAGGGCCAGGGAGATAAACGCTTTGCTTGGAAAAAAGGGAAGCGAAAATGTTCCTGATTTGATTTTGGATATTCACAACACCACGGCAAATATGGGCATAACTTTGATTTTAAGCGCTAAAGACCCGATATTGCTGAACATTTCTGCTATTATAGCAAAGGAATTCAAAGATGTGCATATTTATTTGCAGCCTGAAAGCAGAAGCGAGTCGCCTTATCTTGGGACCATAGCGAGGAGGGATATTTGCCTGGAAGCCGGCCCTCAGCCTCATGGCACGCTTAACGCAGAGCTTTTTGCAAAGGTTGAGAGCATTGCGTTTCGCATTTCGGAGCTTGCGAAAAAAGATTTACCCAAAGCAGAAAATGTCAAAACTTTTACGGAGATGCGCAGCATAGATTATCCAAGAGATGCACAAGGCTCTGTCACAGCGATGATTCACCCAGCATTGCAAGGCAAAGATTTTTGCGAGCTAAAATCCGGCATGCCGGTATTTATGGGTTTTGACGGCAAGGAAATTCTTTGGGAAGGAGAAACCTGCTACCCGACTTTTATAAACGAAGCTGCATATTACGAAAAAGGAATAGCAATGAGTTTAGCTCGCATTTCTAACGCACCGTACTAACAAGTGTGAATCTATACCAATATCTCCGGACTTAATAACATCTTGAATCTTATTCTCTATGTAATAAAAGCCAAATAGCCCATTTTGACGATTGTCGGCACTCCACCAGCTAGCAGGAGATGCTATACCATCAAACAAACCAGGTTTGGCCGAAAAACCGAAGGTATCGTCGCCTTCCCATAAACAATCTCTTGCAATTAATGATTTTGCAGGATAAGACGCTAAACTCTGCCAATCCCGATCGTCAGGCAAACCCCATGAATCTCCTGCGTTATCACAATGTATTTGAGCAATATTCCTGTTATGTATGCCATGCAAATCCTCAGCCATCCATTCTAGGTTACCTATAATAACAGTTTTATAGTCTCTACCATTTATTATTACTTTACCATATCGTTTTTTTTCTCCATTGGAACAATATACCTCTTCATTATTGATTGTCGCTGTGCAACCTGACGAACTTGACAATGCAACTGAACTACTGCTGGAAACTTCGCTGTTGCTGCTAAGAGCAACGCTTGAGGAACTTTCTTCTTCTGACGAACTTGACGATACAACCGAACTGCTGCTGGAAACTTCACTACTGCTAGATACCTCGCTATTGCTGCTGCCAAGCCCCCTGTCGGCTGGAGCTATATAATCAAAGTCTCCTGAACAAGACAGGAACACAAGCGACACTAAAAAAACAAATATTACCATAACTAAAACCTTATGTGTATAGCAATTCCAGACATCAATAACGCACCGCCAACAATATATCCTATATTTCCAATCTTTTGAGCATCCTTAGCCTCTTTGCGCTTAGGTTCGTAATAATCATCATCATGACCAGGTTCCATAGCTTTATAGTCATTGTACAAGTTCTTTGCGTTTATATGCTTATATGCGCCAATGCCAAGCGCAACTACTCCCAAAATGTCCAAGCTAACTGCCAGCCAAGCATTAGAGGTTTGTTTTGGTTCCGACTTTAATTTTTCTTTTGACTTAATAAGTTCAACTCTCATATCTACGTCAGTTTTTACGTTTGCAAACATTCCTGGAGATTTTTCTCTGATCGCTGCAAGCAAGCCTGTTATTTCTTTGCTTTCGGCTAAAAAACTTCCGAGAAGATTTCCGCTCATAGTTTCGTAAAGTTCCACGCTTAGGGTTAGCAAATCTCCCAATTGACCGATATATCCTTGAGTGATATATTCTGCGCCTATAGCCCTGCCAATATCAACAGCGCAGGCTTCGGCAAGGCATATTCTTTCTTCTTCGTCTGGCGGCAAGAGTTGCAAAACATTTTCTCTGGTTAGAATTACATATCCTGCTCTCGGCAAAACATTGCGAGCATTGTTGCGAAGTTCGTCTGTCATATATCGGGATGCCGATATTTCCAATTTTACATCGCCCATTGGCACTATTTCAAGTACTGCTATTGTATTGGCGGCATACGCCGTGGCAGCTAAGAGAAAGACCATAATGTAAATTGGCCTGGGCATAGAGCAAAAAATAGAAATTAAAATTACCATCTAAACATTTTCAGGCCAAGGATGCCTCGGATAGCGACCCCTCAATTCTTTGCGCACCTGCGGATAAGTATTCTTCCAAAAATCGGTTAAATTCCAAGTCTTCTGAACAGTGCGGTAATTCGGGGCAAGAATATCATAGCGAACTTTCAAACGCCCCTCCGCTATAAAATGCTCGCCCTGCATACCGATAAAATCACCAATTCTAGCGGAAAGCTCAACTACTTCCGAACTATATAAATACCTCGCTCGCTTCAACGAACTCGGAAAATTTTTATGCAGCCACTCAAGCCAATAAACCCCAAAATACTCCTCCAGAATTTTTCTGTACCGCTCCTCGCTCAAATCGCGCAGCAAAAAAATACCGCTGCAAAACTCATCCATAATCAAAGCCAAATCCTCTTCGTCAAACTTCGGAAAATTATGCTCAGGGAAAAGCTGAGATGCAAGCTTCATCTTTGCAAGCAAAGCCAAATTCGCATCTGTTTGCCACTGACTTGTGAAATCTTCTTTTTCCATCAACGCTTTCCACGCTGCAGAAGTTTGTCCTTCCAAAGATTTTCGCTCGGAACATTCCTCTTTGCCAAAAGCGCTAATTCGCATCGCTGCAAACTGATTCCCCTTCCACTGCAACTCCAAACGAGACTCGGATTTTTCCAGATATTTCTCAGGAACAGGAGCGTAAAGCCTCGCTGTTGTTTTGTTGCCGCCACGCATTAAGCCCAGAACCAGAATTGCTTTTTCCTTAGACTCGCAAAAAACAGAAATGCCTTCTTTGGTTTTGTATGACTGCTCGCTTTTATATGCGAGCGCATTGGGAAAAACGGATAATAGAAATTTTATAGCGTCTTTTTCTCCGTTCCCGGCAAAACGCAACAATTGTTCGTAATGCAATTTTTCTTCGCGCTGCCATTTTTCCCTGTCCTGCGCCAAATGTAAAATATTGCCGCTCTTGTTTTCGCTCTCCAAAATCACGGCTATAGCCAGAATTTCCTTTGACACCGTTTTTTGCAACGCAATGGCACGGGCCAATTCCAGAGATTGCACGGGGACTTGCAAAGTTTTTCTGCCCAGCTCTGTTATCTTATTGCCTTCTGCCAGATTTTCTGGCAAAACTATATCTTCTTTTATTTTATCGAGCAACTTTATCTCTTTGCCCAAATCCGTTTCCAATAGAATTTTCTGCAACGCAAATCTCGCCAAATCTATGCGCTCAATCTCCGGCTTAATCGCTTGCGCAAAGTTTGCCTCTTCTCGCTCGCTCCACAAGCGTATGCACAAACCTTTTTGCATGCGACCCGCTCTGCCTGTTCTTTGCACAGCGTTTTGCATTGCAATTCTGGAAAGACGAAGCGTTCTGAGCCCCATTTCATCAAAAGCAACTCGCTCAAAACCGGAATCTATAACCGCTCTAACATTTGGAATTGTAAGCGAAGTCTCTGCAATGTTCGTTGTGAAAATAATTCTCGTATCTGAACCAGGCTCAAAAATCTTTTCCTGATCTTCTTTAAGCTGGCCGCCAAAAAGAGAAAAAAGCTCTGGGCAATTTTTGCCCAAGCTCTCCGCAACTCGTTCCCTGCATTTGGCAATTTCCGCCTTTCCCGGCAAAAACACCAAAATCGTTCCGCCTATATTGTTGTATATAACTGTTTTAACGGCACGCACAACGTCATCGCATTCCTGATGTATAATTTCCACGGGAAAACCCGGATTCTCAATTCGCAAACACTTAACGCCCAAATATTTTTCCAACGACTCCCTTTCCAATTCCGCAGAAAGCACCGCCACTCTTTGCCCCTTTGCAAGCATGGCTCCCAACAGCAAATCCATCTCTGCCCTTCGCTCATGGAATTCATCGAAAATAACCCAATCCCAATTCTCAGACATCTCCGCTAAAAAACTTCCATAAGTCTGGAATAAAATTCTCGTATTTTTGCTCACCTTGCTTTCAAAACGAAATTTGTAACCTACGGCATCGCCGCAAACCCTTGATAGAAATTTTGCCAACTCCCTCGCCGCCAAGCGACGTGGCTGCAAAACCAAAACGCGACCCGTTTCGCCCGCTAAAAACCAGGGTAAAAATGACGATTTGCCTGTGCCAGTTGGCGCAGTCAATAGCAATGGGGATTGCAACGTTAATGTTGCAATCGATTTGGCAAGCGGTAAATCCGTTAATATTACAGTTTTCTGTTGCCCCTGAACATCGCCCACAAGAAACCGCCGTGTTCGGCATTCGCCATAATGGTAGAAGCGTTGCTATCTGTGCTAAGCGTAAGTGCCGCTATAAGCGCAGCCTGCTCCTCTTCTTCCACCGTATGAATATTTTCCAGAACTTCGCTTATGCGATTCTCGTAAATCATTTGCATGCCGGTCCACTTAAGATTCAGGAAATCCGGATGCTTTAACACGCCGCGCAGGAATGGAAGCGTTGTGCTTATGCCCTCTATGCGAAAACTGGAAAGCGCAGACTCCATATGTGAAACAGCCTTTTCCCTTGTGCTTGCATACGCCATAATCTTTGCCAAAACAGACTCGTAATTGGAAGAAATTGTATCTCCGGAAACAAAGGGGCTCTGAACAACAATTCCATCGCCATAAGGGAAGAACATGCGTTCTATCTTTCCCGGAGTCGGCGCAAAATTGCTGTAAGGATCCATAGCGTCTATGTTCACCGCAATCACAGAACCCTCGCACCTGATGTTTTCTTTTTGCAAAAGCAATGACTCGCCGGAATGCAATCTTATTTGCTCACGCAAAACATCAACGCCAGTCAGCAAGTTTGTAACTCCATAAAAATGCTGAACGTTTTCCTTTACATCCAAAAGATAAATATCATTTTCGGAAACAAAGAACTCAATATTTGCATAACCCACAATGCCAAGACCTTCTATCAAAGCGGGAAGCATGGACATGATTTTGCCCCTAGTCTCCTTTGAAAGATACGGGCTCGGGCTTTCTACGAGCAATTTGCGAAAACGGAATTGAACAGAACCTTCCAGCTCCGGGAAAATTATATGCTTCCCGTTTTTGTCTCGCAAAATCGGAAAAGATATTATATGCGGATAAGTAAGGGTCTTTTCCAAATAAAGACATTTTTCATAGCCAAATCGCTCGCATTGGCGAAGCACGCTTTCTATGGCCGTTTGCAATTCTTCAGGGCTTTTGGCTTCTCTAATGCAACGGCCGCCGGCAGCGCCAGCAGCTTTTACCATCAAAGGAAAGCCTATGCTATCAGCCTCGCTAGACAATGCCGAAACATCGTCAAAAACCACGCTGTGCGGCAAAACCGCTATACCGGATTTTAATGCGACTTCGTTCAGCAGTTTTTTCTGCTCGCCCGTGCTGCGGCCTTTTGTGAGCCAAGTAGAAGATATCAAGGCAATGCCGTACTCGGACAATTTTTTGTTCAGCTCAGAGCTTGTCGCCAAAAAACCATAGCCGGGATGCACAGCATCTACCTTGCACTCAACAGCAGCTTGCACAATCTGCTCAACGTCCAGATATGGGGAACTTTTTTTGCTGGAGCTGATCACATAAGCTCGAGTTGCCTCGCGTACGCCTACCTGATTGAAATCCCCTTCTTCGCAAAGAGCCACAGCCTCTGCGCCCAAGCCTTTGATGGCTCTGACGCATGCCGCTTGAATAAGACCTCTATTTGCTACTAAAACTCGCTTATACATGCTATCCTCCTAATAAATTATTCCCATAAAATTCTCGGCCAATCCTTGCCCTCTGCTCCAATTAAAAGAAGAGGCTTCAACTTATTGTCCATAAGAATTGTTTTGGGGAAAATAATATCTTCGCTGCCGGTGCTCAAACCGGTATTCTTTAGAATATTGCCAAATTTGTCCAGAACAACAGGCCATTTATCGCTGCCGTTCTCCTTTATCCAGCTCTGAATAGCAGGATAGTCAAACTTTTTTTCGCCCGCATTTACCAAAATAACAAGCACTCCGTTTTTTTCCAACTCGGCTTGGCTTTCGCGCAAGCGGACAACGCCTTCCTTGCAAGGAACGCACCAGGTGGCAAACAGCACCAGAGCAACTCTTTTTGTTTGCGGCCCCACAAGACCTTCCAAATGTTTTTTGGAAAAAGGATCCTTGTCGCCTTTGTCTCTGGCCACAAACCAGGGAAATGCATCTTTTTGCAATTGCGCTGGCAATGGAAGTTTTTGGGAACGCTCCAATTCGTCGGCAGCGGCGAATGAGAGCGTGAATGATAAAAGCAATAATGCTAAAATGTTCTTTTTCATAATTATTTCCTCAAAGCCTGAAGCATGCTAACGCAAGAATTCACATTTAAGATTTGCAAACTTTCCTGCAATTTTTGTCTTGCGGCACCTTCTTCTTTGCCAGAAGAATTCATTGACGGGAAATTGCATTTATCCACTTGCGAGCCGCTGCAAGCTGTAATGGTTATCTGCGGGGTATAGCTGCATTTCACGCTGCCAAGTTGGGACGGAGGGCAATTTGGCTTTGACGAAGCGATAACTTTATATCCGTTGCCGCTGCAACCACCGGTTTTTAAACCTGCCATAGACAATTTGTTAAATAAAATCTTTCCTGTTTCGTCACCATTGCCAACCCAGAAAAGCTCCTTTCTCTGGCTTGCGGCTGCAGAGGCGGCCGCAGATGCCGCTCGTTTTTCAGCATCCTTTGCAGCGAGAGAATCAAAAATGCCTCGAGTTTTCGCTTCGTTTTCTTTTCTCATTGAGTCTGCAACAAATGCAGCGCGTACATCAGCAGCTAGCTTAATTGAATCTTGAACTGCTACAGCTCGTTCTGCATCCTTAGCCGCTTTCATCGCAGCTTCCAAAGCTTCTTTTTGTTTTGCCTGAATAGAAGTAACCAGAAACGCTATTATTCCGGCTATTATAAGTGCCAATACGCCTACTATATGTTTTTTGTAGCGGTGCGTGAACTTGGGCTTTGAATCCAAATAGAGCGGTACCTTGTTTTCAAATATTTCCTTGAATTCTTTTTCCGTTATCTCTATAGCATTCATTTCAGCGATTTCTTTAACTTCCGGGGGCAGATTGTTTGGAAAGCGAAAATCCCTTTTTATAATTGGAATTATGTTTTTGCGCAAAGTCAAGGCGTTTTTCAATTCCAAGTAGCACCAGTCTTCGTTCAAAGTATCTTGAGATACAAGCTTTGCATCGGGTTTAATATTGCCTTTTTCGTCCAAGCTGCCAGGCTCAAAGAACCTCTCGTAATAGCTAGGCTCAAATATCACCATAAAATCTATGCAACCCTGCAGCCTTGTCCTCAGGGTATCCGTGAATTTGCCTTTGCCCAAAGTATCTATATCAAAAGAGACGTAATAACCCTGTTCTCGCAATTTTATGTCAACTAGCCTTGCTGTTTCCACGCCGCCTTTGCGACGGTAGGATATAAAAATATCATATCTTTGTGCCATAGCGCTATAATATAGAAAACGCCTGAACCATGATTGTCAGGATTAAAATGTAAACACATGTTTGCAAAATGCACTGATATGCAAACACTTGTTTGCAAAATGATGTGTTTTTGCCCTTTTTTCTAAAAACGAGGTTATATTTATAGCTGAAATTTTCAAAACAGGAGTTTTTATGAGCAAAAAGGAAACCATTAGCGTGCAGGGAACGGAAGTTGTTCTTTTACCGCACAATAGGGAAGATTACATATCTTTAACGGATATGGCTAAACACAAAAATGCTGAGGCAACTGGGCTTGTTATAGCCCATTGGCTTAGAACTCGCTATACAATAGAGTTCATTGGCATTTGGGAAAAGGTCAATAATCCAAATTTTAATGTTACCGAATTCGGTAACATTAAAAACGAAAGTGGCAGCCAAAGCTTTGTGATCACCGTAAAACAATGGGTAGAACGTACCAACGCCATAGGCATAATTGCCAAGCCAGGTCGCTATAATAGCGGTACTTATGCTCACAAAGACATTGCGTTTGAATTTGCTTCTTGGATAAGCGCAGAATTCAAATTTTACCTTATCAAAGAATTCCAACGCCTCAAAGAAGAAGAGCAAAAACAGCTAGGTTGGTCGGCAAAGCGGGAGCTCGCAAAAATAAACTACCACATTCACACTTCCGCTGTTAAACACAACCTTGTTCCGGCCACACTCACGCCACAGCAGACTTCCATTGTTTACGCCAGTGAAGGCGATGTTTTGAACGTTGCTCTTTTTGGAATGACTGCGAAGCAGTGGCGGGATAAAAACGCTAATTTAAAGGGGAATTTGCCATTATGGAGGTAATGTGGAAAATAATATGGGAACCGCTATATCAACGTGGTCGCAATTGGCTTCGCCTAAAGCGTCCATTTCAAAAAGCAACTGATTAACCCCGCTCAACGATATGTCAAGCTGATATTCGCCGCCATGAAGAAGCTTCCCCGTATCTGCAAGCAGCTTGCCATCGCCAAGCACTTTCACCTGAGCGCCGTTGCTGCAAAACTCGTCTTCATCCAAGCCTATAACCGCAGTCAATCTCTGATATTTGCCGTCTAAATTATAACGAAGCATTCCGCCGGCATGCGTGCCTATACCTTTTTTATAATGCTTTTTTGCAATGGTAAATGGCTTGCCCGTAACAGACTTATCCATATGCAAATTGCCCCATTCCTGGCGATGCTCAGAAGGAGCCCCAAGCCACTCGGCATTCTCCGGCAATTCAACATACACTTCCTGCGGAACAAAAAGCTGAACTGCAGAACCGTCTTCCTTTAACTTTGCCGCAACAAGCCGATAATTGTTCGTAATAACTGTGTTGAAAACAATATCCATCGGGAAAAGCTGCTCAAAACGATCGCACACCGTAGCTATGCGGCGCTCAACGGCCTTTTTGTGATAAGTCTGGCTATCCCAGCAATCCAAACCCTTTATATAATAAACCTCGCCCTCGTATTTCTGCAAAAGAGAGCGCAATTTCTGCGGATTCAAGGAGTTGTAATGAATGGCGCTCATTCCATATCCTATAAAATGCCAGGGCCTTGAATATACAAATATGCGATTTTTCTCAGGCTCATTTTTCAGCCATTTATGAATTTCTACTTCTTCCGTTGTCAAATGATTTCTGCTGTACATTATGTTCTTTTCAAAACTCTCATTATACCTCAAAGTATTTCCCCACAAAACAGCAGCGCTCGCAAGCACAAAGAACAAGCGATTCTCAGCAGGCAAAAGCAGGCCAACTTTGTCTATGAAAAATGCGCAGAAAAACGCCATGGCAGGAAACACTATAAGCGTATATCTCTGATTTATCTCAATGGTCATATCGCCAGAAACATTGTTCAAGACCATAAAAACTTGCGGAAAATACAGAATGAAAAAGAACAATATATTCCTATGATGTCCCTTTATAGCAAAAATCAGCAGCAAGGCAATTCCGCAAACGGTCAAAATGCTAAACGAACTCAAAAACGGATTTCTGAGCAAACCCTTGTCAAGCGCAGTGTTTACGCTTATATTCCAAGCCTGTTGCAAATTGCTCAAAAAATGCCCATGCGCATCGAACTCGCCGCCCTGAAAATTATAACCTTGATAGTAACTTATGGTCAAAAGCACTGGAATGCAGAAAAAAGAAATCACAACCAAAAATGTTGGAAACGGGGATGCAAGGATATGCTTTAGTTGAGAGTTGAAAGTTGAGGGTTGAGGTTTTTTCATTCTGAAGAATGAGAGAATTACGAATGCGCCCAAGCAGAACACGGTTTCTTGCCTTGTTTGCGCAAAGAATGCCAAAACCAATGCGAGCAAAACCCAGTGCTTTATGGTGTTTCTATCCCATGCCCATTTCCACAGGAAAACGCTCAGAGCGAAAAGGAATGCGTAAAGAGGTTCAACCGATGTGGAGCGAAATTGGAAAAGCGTTGTGGGCTGAGCGGCGAAAATAGCAGCGGTCAAGAATGCCAAATTGTCGTTTGAAGTCCACGCTCGCACCGCAAAAAACAGCAGGAAAATCGTTGCCAAAAGCAAGAAAATATGCAGCGGAAACGCCCATCTCAAATCATGCCCGAAAAGCGGCATGCCAATCGCATATAAAAAAGACTCGCCTTTGGTTTTGAAATTATGCACGCTTTTTTGGCAATCCAAATGCCCGTTAGCGGCAAATTCCCCCTCATCGCAAGAACCCGCAATCTGATTTGCATACATATTCTGAGCTATGGACAAAAAAATGCTCTCATCGCTTTGAACTCTATGTCTGGGTTCAATCCAAACGAGGCAAACAAAGAGTGCCAATGCGGAGGCCACGGCTACCGGGATAAGGGACTTGGGGTTTGGGACCAAGGCTTTTGCCCATTCTTTGAAATCTTTCGCCAAGCTTACCGCCAAGACAATGCCAAAAACAAATTGGATAAGATATATCCAAAAGGGCGAATTCAAATCGAGATTTGCAATCAACTGTTTTTGATCGAGATGCGGCGCTGCGTAAATCAAAAGCGGAATTGCAAGGGCAAAAAGAATTCCAAAAATACCACCAGCCATAATCAACCTCTCTTAACTTCTTTTATCACAACAATATTTTCTTTTTCAATAACGTTTTTCAGCTTGCTTGTAAGCTTTGCAAAGTCAAAAACATCTACAGCAAAAGGCAAGCCAGATTCTGCCAGCGAGCGTTCTATTGCAATCATGCGTTCCAAAGAAATTATATGCCCAGCCATAAGAGCCAAATCCAAATCTGCTTCGGGGCTAGGCTCAATTTCCGCTACGCGAGATCCAAAAGCATAAACTTGAACATTGGGCAATTCCCGTTCAAAAACCCGGATTATAGTATCTAAATCAGCAGCATTTACATGAAGTGGCATAAGGGTGAATATAGAAAATGTCTGAATCACTGTTCAGACAATATAAACAGCACTAGCTCTGATTTTGAACCCAGGCGCAGAGGAGGACCCCATTGACCTACTCCGCTTGAAACATACCACGGAATATCGTCTAACTTGCCCAAGCCGTAGCTCAAAGGCCATATAAATTTGATAAAAACCGTCACCGGAAAAAACTGACCCGCATGAGTATGGCCGCTAAAGGCAAAATCCGGTTTTCTCGTCAAGTTTGTATCGCCTGCGTCAAGACCTCTTGGTTGATGGTCCATCAAAAACCAGGGAACGGAATCGTCGGATGGCGTTAAGCTTTGCAACGGAACTCTGCCTGAACGCTGCCTTGCATAGTGATGATCATTGCGACCCGTTACGCAAAAGAAACTGTTGCAAACCGTATTGTCCAAAAGAACAGTCACATTGTCAAAAGTTTGCAGCCAATTGAGACCTTCGCCAAAAGACTCGTGATTGCCCGTGGAAACATAAAAACCCAGCGGAGCTTTTATCTGGCTGAACAGAGAATCGTAACCTCTTGCGTGCAATCTTTCTTGCGGAATATCAGCCAAATCGCCAACAAAGAATATCGCATCCGGGCGCAAAACTCGCAAAGAATCTACTATCCTGTCCAATTTTTCCACAGAAAAAAGCGCATCGAAATGAAGATCGGAAAATACCGCTATTCGCAATGTTTTTTTGGGCGCAGTAGAAAGCGTTTGCTTTATATGAACCACTTTGTAATCGGAATTCAGCGGACCGCCTATTAAAAAGAACACAAGGGTCAAAGCCGCAACCGCGCTTGCGAACAGCGGCTCCTTTCTCATTCTCAAACTTCTGTTGGCTCGCCTTCTTTTGCCGCGAAGCCTCCTTATGCCCAAATACAGATCCCAAAATATGCAGAAAATAAGCCAGTTTGCCATAAACACTATGGAAAAAGAACCTATTATAGCGAAAGTCGCAGACAAAAAATCATTGCTGAAACCTCTTTGCACAAACAGAGCTACAAAGCAAAGCGTAAAGAGCAATGCGCCGTGATAGCGATATTTTCTCGGAAACACATAGCGAAACCGCCACCAAGCGTAAAAAAACAGGAGAAAAACAACGGGAAGGAAAAAAAACATTTTACTTCTCTTCCTGTATCCTGGGGAATAACGCCTCGCCCTTGCCTAAAACGCCATCGGAAGCTCCCAGCATTAAAAGTCCCTGCTCTGCTTTTTGCGGTATAACAGGAGAGAGCAATCTAAGAGCGTTTTTCAAAGTTTCCGCGCCGGTGTATAGCACGGTAGCTAATTTATCCCTGTCTTTTTGCTCAGTGCTTTTCGCAAGCTTCCACGGAGCAGTAGCTTCAAGATAGCGATTTAGCGCTCTAACAGAATTCAGAATTTCTTCCACAACCAGGCTGAGCTTCGCTTCGCCTATATTTTCTTTGGCAAACTGCGTAGCTTTTTGCGCATAGCTCTCCAATTCTTTCTCCTGCTCCCCCACTTCAACCGGAGCTGGAGTTTTGCCGTCAAAGTGCGTTAAAATCAGTTTGTGAATACGGTTCAATCCGTTGCCCAAATCGTTTGCCAAGTCTGAGTTTATTCTGCGGACAAAACTATCGTGCCCAAAAGTAGCATCTTGCCCCACCACCATTTCACGAATCAGAAAATAGCGGAAAACATCTACGCCGTAGTTTTCGATATAGTCCATAGGGTTAACGCCTGTGCCGCTGGTTTTGCTCATTTTGGAACCGTCTATCAACCACCAGCCGTGCGCCAGAACGTGTTTCGGCAATTCCCAGCCCATTGCCATGATTATAGTTGGCCAGTAAACGCAGTGCGTTGTTAAAATATCTTTGCCTATCAAATGGAAATCCGCAGGCCAGAGCGGCGATCCGTCTGCGTGTTTGCGGTCTTTCACGCCGCTCATATAGTTTTCAAGAGCATCTACCCAAACGTATGTCACAAAGTCTTCGTCAAATGGCAAGGGTATGCCCCAAGCGAGGCGTGATTTTGGGCGGCTTATGCACAAGTCGTTCAGCGGTTTTTTCAAAAAGCCGAGCACTTCGTTTCTGCGAAAATCCGGCAAAATCCAAGACGGGTTGTTATTTATATGGTCAATAAGTTTTTGCTGGTAATTGCTCATTTTAAAGAAATAATTTTTTTCGTTCAACCATTCAACCGCTCTGCCGCTTATCGGATCTTTTCCGTCCACGAGCTCGCTTTCTTCAAAGAATCTCTCTTCGCCAACAGAATACCATCCAGAGTATTCCTTCGAGTAAATCTCGCCTTTGTCAAAGAGGCTTTGCAGAGAATCTCGTACGAATTTTTTATGGTAATCGTCTGTTGTTCGAATAAAATGTCCGTAATCTATATTGAGTTTTGCCCAGAGGTCTTTGAAGTGAACATAATATTCATCTACGTGTTCTTGCGGAGAAACGCCTTTTGCCGCCGCCGCTTTTTGCACTTTTTGCCCATGTTCATCCACGCCGGTCATAAAAAAAGCATCAAATCCGAACAGTTTATGGTAGCGGGTTAGCACATCGGTCAAGACTGTGGTATAGGCATGGCCTATGTGCGGCTTGTCGTTCACATAATAGATGGGGGTGGTAGCATAGAAGTTAGGCATAAAGGTAATGTAGAAATTATAAAATTTTTCTATTTTTATCCCATGATATCCAAAGATTTGCTCGAAATTCTATGCTGCCCGGTTACAAAACAACCTCTGCACGAAGAGAACGATACCCTCGTAACCGCAGATAAAAAATATGCATACCCAATAAAAAACAACATCCCGGTGCTACTGGCAGAAGAGCGCATAGAATTAAAATGATTAAACTAGAAAGTTCCTGGCTAAACCTGCTCGCAGACCTGTTTGAAACGCCATGGTTCGCAGAAATTAAAAACAAAATCATTCAAGAAAGAAAGCAATACACGGTCTATCCACCGGCAAACCTGTTCTTCAACGCCATGGACTTATGCCCGGTACCACAAACAAAAATCGTGATTCTTGGGCAAGACCCATACCACGGAACAGGGCAGGCTCATGGCCTTTCCTTTTCGGTTCCATTAGGAATTGATATTCCTCCAAGCTTAGTGAACATTTACAAGGAACTGGAGCGAGACTTGGGCGTTAAACCCGTTGCTCACGGCAATCTGGAGGCCTGGGCTAAACAAGGCGTGCTGCTTTTAAACTCCTCGCTCTCGGTAAGGGCAAACTCGCCCGCATCGCACTTTTACATAGGCTGGGAAAAGTTTACGGACTCAATAATAGAGAGGCTCTCGCAAAGCAAAGAGAATCTGGTGTTTATGTTCTGGGGAAGCTTCGCTCGCAAAAAGAAATTCTTGGTCGCAGAAAATAAAAATCATATTATATTGGAAGCTCCGCATCCCTCGCCGCTATCCGCTCATAGAGGATTTATCGGCTGCGGGCATTTCTCTAAGGCGAACCTATTTCTTCAAGCTCACGGACTTGAACCTGTTTGCTGGCAGCTTTCTTAGACTTAACAGAGCCTGTAACCTTAGCTTTAAGCTCAGACGAAAATTTAAAACTCATGCTCTTGCTGGAAGCTAATGGTATAAGCTCTCCCGTTTTCAAATTTCTGCCAAGCCTAGAGTTGCAGGTCTTTGGAGAAAACGTACCAAAGCCTCTTATCTCCAAAGAATTACCAGACTTTATAAAATCTTTTACAACATCAAAAAATTGCTCTATTGAGACTCTCGCACAATCTCTAGTAACACCACATGAGATTGCGGTTTCGTTAATCAAATCGCTTTTTGTAATTGGCATAGCTGAGAATATAGTTATTTAATTTCAATAAAAGGAAGAGGTCCATTGCCGCCGGTGTAAGTGGGAAGTTTGCCATCCCATTTTTCAATTGCTTTAAGGTTAACATATTCTTTGCCACCCTGCGCACGTATAGCATCTGCCTGAATGCGAATTGATTCTGCCTCGCCTCTCGCCTGCGCAATTTTTTGCTCCGCTTCAACCTTTACTCGTTCAAGATTATTTTGCGCAGTCAATGCCTTTTGTTCTGCAACCTGCTTTTCTTCAATAGCTTCGTTGAATGAACGGCTAAAATCAAAACTTGTTATTTGAACGCCGCCAGCGCCTACTATTATATTGTATTCCAAGAGTTGCCGGGTGAGGCTTTCCGAAATATCATTCTTAACCTGCTCTCGCATGGTCAAAAGTTCTTCCGCAGTGTAGCGAGCAACAACGGCTTTAACCGTTTCCTGAATACGTGCAGCTATTATTTTATTCTCAACTTCCATGCCCACCGTGGCATATAATATATCCAGCTTTGCAGGGTCCAAATGATAATTCAGAGTTAGCACCGTAGAAACCGTTTGCATATTTCTGGAAGCCGCTTGTGCAGGGGCTTCAGCCTTTTGGGTGCGAATATCCACCTTTGAAATGGTCTGCATAACAGGAACTTTGAAGTGCAAGCCTTCGCTGGTTACCGATGTTATTTTGCCCCAAGTGAAAACAAGAGCTTTTTCGCCTGCTTTAACTGTATAAAATGCGCCGGAAATCACAATTGAGCCTATAACCATCACAATTAAGACAAAAGTGAGATACCTGTAAGACTGAGGAATATTGGGTTGCGTTGTCATAGGGGGTAATATAGAAATTTCTATATTACTTTCCATGAAAATAATCTCTCTAGTTTTTTTATTCGCTTTTTCTGCGTATGCCCAGCTTTTGTCCGGTGGAAATTTTAATGTTATTACGGTTAATAACATTGGCATCAGCCAGGGAAAGGTTGATAGCGTGACAAATACGCTGAAACAGATTGCACAAGCTCAAGGACAAAATGTTTCATCCGAATCCATGGTTCAGTTGCGCTGGATTGCAGTAAATCAATTGGTTGGGCAAGAACTTGTAAAAGCGGAAATTGCCAAGCAAGGTCTAAAAGCAGACTCCAAAAAAGTTGACAGCCTTGTTGCTGTGCTAAAAAAACAATTCCCAAGCGATGCAGCATTCAAACAAGAATTGAAAAAAACAGGTTCTTCAGAAGCCGATTTTAGAAAATATGTTGAAAATCAGTTTTTGGCAGATCAACTCTTGGATAAAAAAATTCCAAAAACAAAAGACCCAACTGACAAAGATAAAAAGGATTACTGGGAAAAACATAAAAACGAAGCTATTGTAAGCGATACCATAGGCGGCATTAAAATTGTTTTAAACATTGCCAAAGGCGAAAATGCACAGGCAATCCAGGATAAAAAAGATTTATTAAAAGGTTACGCCGCTCAAGCCCGCATGGCTAAAGTCAGCCTTATGCAGCTTATGGAGCAGTTCGCCATGATGGCCGCAAGAATAAGCGAAGACCCGAATGCGAAGAAAGACGGCGGAATTATGAAGAAGTTTCTGCCAAAATCTCAGGGAACTGCATTTGCAAATGCTGTCAAAAATTTAAAAGTCGGGCAAATCAGCGAGCCGTTTGAAGATGGCAGCAAAGTTACAATGTTCATGATGACCGAGAAAAATGATGGCAAATACGAAAGCTACGAGCATGAAATAGATTATATTTTGAGGCTTGAAGCTGAACGCAGCCGCCAATTGGCAACCAAAAATTATTTGGATCAGCTTGCCAAAACATATAAGGTTCAATATCTGAACAAAGACTACACACCGCCAGAGGCCATTGGACAGTAATGGCAAATACAACTCATGTCGGCTTAATTTCCATCCGAGAGCGCATAGACAAGCTCCGGGGGTATCTTTGACCTTGATGTAAGAGCAGAAGAACTCGCAGTTTTAGAAAAACAGTCAAGCGACCCCGATTTGTGGAACGATACCAACAAAGCCCAGACTTTGCTGAAGAGAGCCGCTTCCATTAGAGACCTCATTGCAAACTGGGAAAGCGTTTCAAAGCAATGCGATGATTTAGGCGAGCTTTACGAACTTTCAAAGAGCGAAAACGATCAGGAACTTTCCGCAAATATTGAAAGGGATGTTTCTGCGCTTGACTCAAAAATTTCCGAAATGGAGCTTAGAAAAATGCTAAACGGCCCGGATGACGCCGCTCCAGCCTTGTTCTCCATAAATTCCGGAGCAGGCGGCACAGAATCTCAGGATTGGACTCAGATGCTGCTCAGAATGTACACCATGTATTTTGAGCGGGAGAATATTCCGTTCAAAGTTTTGGATGTTCAGGAAGGCGATACCGCAGGCATAAAGGGTTGCACTTTGGAGCTTTCGGAGCCTTACAGCTATGGAATGCTTCGCTCGGAAATAGGTGTTCACCGTCTTGTGCGCATTAGCCCTTTTGATGCAAACGCTCGCCGCCACACAAGCTTTGCCGCTGTTTACATGACTCCGATTTACGAAGATGCAGATGTAGAAATAAACCCTGCAGATTTGCGAGTTGACACTTATCGCTCAAGCGGAGCCGGCGGCCAATATATTAACAAAACCGACTCCGCCGTGCGCATAACTCATATTCCTACAAATATAGTAGTGAGCTGCCAAACGGAGCGCAGCCAAATTCAGAACCGAGAAACCGCAATGAAAATGCTAAGAGCCGAGCTTGTTCAATATTACAAAGACGAAGAAGAAGCAAAGCGAAACGAGCGAGCCGCAGAGAAGCGCAAAATAGAATGGGGAAGCCAAATTCGCTCATACGTTCTGGACGACCGCAGAGTAAAGGATACCAGGACAGGGCACGAGACTTCAAACACGGAAGCCGTGCTAAACGGCGATATAAAAGCGTTTGTAAAAGCATATCTATTGTCTGAGCCTTAAGAAGGCGTTTTCTATATTTACCATTGCATGAATTTTACTTGGGATGAAAATAAGAGCAAAATTAACTTAAGGAAACACGGAGTTAGTTTTGAACAAGCTTGCAGAGTATTTAATGATGCTCAAAAAATTGAAAAATTTGATACTGTGCATAGTGCTTTGGAAGATAGGAGCATTATTATTGGACAAGCAGAAGGAAATTTGTTATTTGTTGTGAATACTGAAATTGATGAAGAAACAGTGAGAATAATATCGGCGAGAAAGGCGAACAAAAAAGAACAAGGAGTGTATTATGGGCAAAATAGTCAAGTATAAGATGGGTGAAGTTCCTAAGCCTTCTAAAGAGGATTGGGATAGGGTTCGGTCCATTAAAGATGAGGATATAGACTACTCGGATATTCCAGAAATAACAGATTTTTCGGGGTTTCATCCGTATTCAGATCGCAAACTTTATAAGTCGGTCAAGAAAACCATAACTTGCAAGTTGGATTCCGATATTCTTGCTTGGTTAAAAAAGGATGGAAAAGGCTATCAAGCTCGACTTAATAGCCTATTACGAAATTGCATGCAAGTTCAGTTTGCGAAAGACAGTAAAAGTCCTAAGTGGAGTACTAAAAAAACTACGGTCAAATAAATTTTTCTATATTTACCATAACCGGAGGATAACAAAACATGGGAAACATTGGCGTACAAGAGCTGCTGCTTATACTGCTCATTATATTAGTACTGTTTGGTGCAAGAAAAATTCCCGAACTGGCCAAGAGTTTGGCTAGCGGAATCAAGGAATTCAGAAAAGCGTCCAAAGAAACAGACGATGACGACAGAGAACAACAGCCAAAGCAATGACGCGGAAATGCCGCTCATAGCTCATATAGAAGAGCTGCGCCGCACACTTATTCGTTGCATAATTGCCGTTATACTCTGCGCAATTCCATGCGGAATATACTGGAAAAAAATTTTTGACACAATAGTTTCCCATACATTGCAACTGTGCCAATCCAAAGTGCATATAATTTACACCGCTCCTGCCGAAACTATAATGCTGAGCATAAAAATAGCCATCGTATGCGGTTTAACCATCGCTTCGCCCATTTTATTTCAGCAAATTTGGAGTTTTATTTCCCCAGCTCTTTACAAAAACGAAAAAAGACTGGTGCTCCCAACAGCCCTAGCTTCCACAGTCTGCTTTTTGAGCGGCATAGCCTTTAGCTTTTACCTATTGCCGCTCGCTCTGAATTTCTTAACGGAATTCGCTGCAGACACAATTGATCCTTTTTTCAAAATAGATGAATATCTCGGTTTTTTAATCAAACTCGCTCTGGCATTTGCATTTGCATTTCAATTGCCTGTGATAGCTTTTGTCCTTTCAAGAATCGGATTGATTGACCACCATTTTTTAATGCGCAATTTTCGCTATGCAGTAGTGCTCATATTTATATTGGCAGCCGTGCTAACCCCTCCGGATGTTCTCTCTCAAATAATGCTCGCCATACCACTGCTCTTTCTTTACGGTCTTAGCATATTTATCGCTTTTTTTGCGGGGAAAAAACATGGCTAGCGGAATAAGTTATTCGGAAATTCTTTTGATATTGGCCGTGATGCTAATTTTTATAGATGCAAAACAAATTCCTGGCCTTTTGCGAAAAATTTTCAAAATCATAGCTCAATTGCGAGCAACAGTCAAAAAACTTCTGGACGATCTGGATATAAAATGATAACTCTCCTGCCCAACCGCGAAAAATCCCTGCTCCGTTTGCACCCCTGGGTGTTCAGCGGCGCAATAGACAAGATAATCGGCAACCCAAAGCTAGGCGAAACCGTAAAAATACAGGACAGCAAAGGAAATTTCCTAGCCTGGGCTGCATATTCGCCAAATTCGCAAATCAGAGCAAGAATTTGGAGCTTTGACGAAAACGAAAAAATCGATAAAAATTTCTTTCTTAAACGATTAAAAAAACTTCCATACAATGCATATCGCGTTGCAAATGCAGAAAACGATTTTTTGCCAGGCTGCATAATCGATTATTACAACGGATACCTGAGCATTCAATTATTATCCGCAGGCTGGGAAATTCACAGATCAGTTCTAGTAGAATGTCTAAAGGAAGTTTTCCCGGACTGCAAAGGAATAATAGAACGCTCGGATTCCGAAGTCCGCATAAAAGAAGGCTTGGAACCGCTGGTGCAAATTCTATATGGCGAAGTTCCCAAAGATCCGATTATCATAGAGGAAAACGGATTGAAAATTCTGGTTGATTTGCACAAGGGCCACAAAACCGGTTACTACCTTGACCAGAGAAATGCGAGAAAGCTAGTTGGCGAGTTAGCAAAGGACAAAAATGTGCTGAATTGTTTTTGTTACACAGGCGGTTTTGGCTTGTTTGCGGCTGCCGGCGGTGCAAAATCGGTTAGGCAGATTGATGTTTCTGCTTCTGCGCTGGAACTGGCAAAGCAAAATGCGGAGCTGAATAATTTAGCAACGCCCATTGATTACATAGAATCCGATGTGTTTGCATATTTGCGCAAGTGCAGAGACAGGGGCGAAACTTTTGACCTTATAATTCTGGACCCTCCGAAGTTTGCGGAGTCTGTGAGCCAGGTGGAAAAAGCTGCAAAAGGTTACAAAGATATAAATCTGCTGGCAATAAAGCTGCTCGCTCCGGGCGGAATGCTTGCCACTTTCAGTTGCTCCGGGCATATTAGCCCTGAATTATTTCAAAAAATAGTAGCAGATGCCGCTGTTGACGCAAAGCGGCCCGTGCATATTTTAGAGAATTTCAGGCAAGCTCAGGACCATCCCGTATTGAGTTCGTTCCCAGAAGGAATGTATTTAAAAGGTTATTTAGTGGCTCCGAGCAGATAGTTCTAGTTATGCTGGAGCCTATAGCTGAGGCAAAAGGACATCTGCAGAAATTGCTATATTAAGAGCTTCGGACAATTAGCTCAGTGGTTTAGAGCACTGCCTTCACACGGCAGGGGTCACAAGTTCAACTCTTGTATTGTCCATACTAAATGAATAGTTTGGATGCAATCAATAGAATCAAGGAACTAACCTCCAAGCTCAAAGAGGCGAACCGTTTTTATTACGAAGGCAAAGCGACTCTTTTTTCCGATTACGAATTTGATGCAGCATTAAAAGAACTTGAAGCTCTTGAAAAAAAATATCCAGAACTTATGCAAGCCGACTCTCCAACGCAAGCAGTTGGAAAAGAAAGTTCCGGAAACTTTGCCCGCATTGCCCATAAAGTGCCCATGCTCTCCATAGCGAACACTTACAGCGAAGCAGAAGTTTTGGATTGGGAGCGTCAGCTTCACGGACTTATAGAAGGGCAAATTGAATATGCGTGCGAAGTGAAGATAGACGGCGTGAGCATGTCGCTTTTATACAAAGACGGCGTACTTGTCCGTGGCCTTACGAGAGGAGACGGCGAAGCCGGAGATGATGTTACCGCAAATATAAAAACCATAAAAGACATTCCGCATACATTGGCAAGCAAATGCGAATTGGAAATTCGCGGCGAAGTTTACATGGAGCATGGCACTTTTGAAAAATTAAATGAAGAACTTATTGCGCAGGAAAAAGCGCCGTATGCAAATCCGAGAAATACCGCTGCCGGCAGTTTAAAGCTCAAAGATCCCAAAGAAACGGAAAAAAGAAATTTAAGATTTTTTGCATATCAAATACCACAACTCTCAACTCTCAACTCTCAACTCTCAACTCACGCTGAGCATTTAGCTTTGTTAAAAAAATTGGGTTTTAAAGTTTTTGAGCATTTTGTCAAAGATACTGCTCAGGGTATTTTTGAGGCCAGGGATTATTTTGATGGCCTGAGAAAAACTTTGCCTTTTGATGTGGACGGAATGGTTGTGAAGGTAAATAGCCTTATGCAGCAAAAAGAAGCTGGCAGAACTGCCAAGGCTCCGCGCTGGGCTATTGCTTACAAATTCAAAGCCGAGCGGGTTTATTCGGAACTTCTCAGCATAGATGTTCAGGTTGGGCGCACGGGAAAAATCACTCCGGTTGCAAACTTAACGCCTGTTTCGCTTGGCGGCTCAACTGTGAAAAGAGCAACGCTTCACAACTTTGACGAAATAAAAAGACTCGATTTGCGAATAGGAGATTTTGCCGGCATTGAGAAAGGCGGAGAAATTATTCCAAAGATAGTTGAAGTTCAAATTGAGCGACGCCCTGAAAATACCGAGCCTGTAAAAGAGCCCGAGCTTTGCCCCGAGTGCGGAGAAAAATTGCAAAAAGAAGATGTTGATTTGCGTTGCGAAAATTTGCAGTGCAAAGCTCAGGTGCAAAGATTTTTGGAATACTTTGTTTCTCGCAAGGTTATGGAAATTGAAAATATGGGCGAGGCCATTATAAGAATGCTTTTGGACAAGGGTTTGATAAAAGAGGTCTGGGATATTTACAATTTGAAAAAAGAGGCTTTGGCTGCCTTGGACGGCATGGCTGAGAAGAGCGCGCAGATTGTGATTGACGGCATTGAGAAAAGCAAGGGCAACAGTTTGGAACGGTTGATTGCTGCGCTTGGCATTCGCCATGTTGGAATAAACGGCGCAAAAATTTTGGCAAAGCATTTTAAAACTTTGGACGGAGTTGCAAAAGCGGAGCAAAAAGAATTGGAAAATATAAATGGCATTGGAGAGATAATTGCGGAAAGCATTTACAAATTTTTCCATTCTCCTTTGGGCGAAAACTGGTTGAAAAGAATAAAAGAAATCGGAATAAACACGGAATACAAAGGCACGAGCGGAACTCTTTTTGCTGGACAAACCGTAGTTTTAACGGGCACGTTGCCAACCTTGGACAGAGAAGATGCAAAAAATATTCTGGAATCAAACGGCGCAAAGGTGAGCAGTTCCGTGAGCAAAAAAACTTCCTGGATTTTGGCAGGAGAAAATGCCGGCAGCAAACTGGAAAAAGCGAGAGAACTGAAAATTCCAATTTATGACGAAGCGTGGTTTTCTTCCAAAATATCAACGGTTTTATTGGCAATAATTCTGTCTGTAAATGCGTTTTCCGCTGAGTGGTATGCCAATGGGCCAGGCTATGAAAAATGCACGGACTCCGAAGAGGGATTTTGGATTTGCCGGGAAGATTATGTGAATGATTTCTGCTATGGCAAAGAGCGTATTTGGACTAATACTCACAGAAATATGAGAATGTACGATAGAGGCGAAGAGAGGGTATGGCTCAAAAGAAATCTGGTAGCCGTAAGAAATTTGAATAGTAAATGCGAATATGACGGATGGTCTAAGTTCAAGCTTGCAGATGGAAAATGGAGATGGCAATGCTATCGCAATAACCGCGAAATGAAAGACGAAGACTGCGTAGGTTTTGGCAAAAAGAGGTAAAATCATGAACTATCCCGAAATTTCTTTAATCGCCGTAGGCTTGTCAATGGATGCGTTTGCGGTTTCAATAACCTTGGGGTTGTCGGTCAAAAAGCCGAGGTTGAAAGAGTTTATGCTTCCAGGAATTTATTTCGGATTTTTTCAAATGCTTATGCCGCTTATCGGATATTTTACAGGAACTCTGTTTGCGAGCAAAATTCAAACTTTTGACCACTGGATAGCGTTTGTGCTTCTCGGATTTATAGGCGGGAATATGATAAAAGAGAGCTTTGAAAAAAACGAAGAAGATACCGACAAAAATCAATTCCTGTTTATGAATATGCTGCTGCTGGCAATAGCTACCAGTATAGACGCTCTGGCTGTTGGAGTAACTTTCGCATTTTTCAGCATAAATATTTTTGCGGCAATTTCAATAATAGGCATTGCAACATTCTGCATATCAATTGCCGGAGTGAAAATCGGAAATATATTCGGAATGAAATTCAAATCCAAAGCAGAATTTTTGGGCGGAGCTGTCCTTGTTCTGCTAGGGTTGAAAATATTGCTTGAGCATTTGCTATATTCCTAACCTTGCAAACCATTCTCTCCATCCTGAACAAAACTGCCGACTTTTTGCAAAAAAACGGCGTCCCAAATGCAAAACTGGATTCGCAGTTATTGCTTGCGCACGGGCTTGGCCTAAAGCGAATGGACCTGTTCCTGAAATTTGACCAGCCGCTTTCCGAAAATGAGCTTGCCCCTCTGCGTCCGCTGATAGCAAGACGCGCAAAAAGGGAGCCTTTGCAACACATTCTGGGAAGCGTAAGCTTTAGGGGCCACGAACTGAAATGCGATAAAAGAGCTTTGATCCCAAGGCAGGAAACCGAACTGATAATCGATATTCTTAAAAACTCTCAACTCTCAACTCTCAACTCTCAACTTATCGCCGATATAGGCACAGGTACCGGAGCTTTGGCTATCGCTGCCGCTTTGGAATTGAACGCTGATGTCTGGGCTTGCGATATTTCCGAGGAGGCTCTGGAACTGGCCAGGGAAAATGTCGCTTTGCATAAGTTGGAAAAAAAGGTTGCGCTTACTCACAGCGACCTGCTCTCTGCCGTGCCAAGCGGTGCTAAATTTGATGCCATACTCGCAAATCTGCCCTATATCCCGCTCTCGGATGCCCCCACGCTGCAACCCGAAGTGCTCGGCGGCGACCCTCGCATAGCGCTCTTTGGCGGCGCAGACGGCCTGGAACTTATACGCAAACTCCTGAATTCATGCGCAAATTATTTAAAGCCTGGAGCCCCCATAATACTGGAAATAGCTAGCGGTCAAGAAAAAATTCTGCAAAACGAAACCTTCGCCGGAGTGAAATTCTCGGAAGCCCGAAAAGATTACAACGAGCAGATAAGATTTTCTATATTCAAGTAACTATGGAACATAGCTACGATTTAATTATATTGTTAGCTTTGGGTTTTACTATTGCGCTTGTCTTTGGATACGTAACCCAACGCTTGCATCTTTCCCCTATTTTGGGGTATTTGCTCGCCGGCGTGGTGGTAAGTCCCCACACGTTTCTGGCTCCGCAGCTTTCCAAATTAGGCATTAACATAGACAAAAACCTTGCCACGCAGCTTTCCGAGGTTGGCGTTATATTGCTGCTGTTCGGGGTAGGCTTGCATTTTACCCTAAAAGATTTGCTCGCCGTCAAACGGGTTTCCTTGCCTGGAGCCATAGTTCAAAGCGCAACCGCCACGGTTCTGTCAACATTCTTTTTGCATTTGCTTGGATTCCCCCTGCTTTCGGGGCTTATCATGGGCATGTCCATTTCCGTGGCCAGCACAGTTGTGCTTGTCCGCGTTCTTTCGGATAACAACGTGCTCAACACTTCTCAGGGTCATATAGCCATAGGCTGGCTTGTTGTGGAAGATATTCTTTCGGTGCTTATATTGGTGCTGCTTCCGGCGCTTCGCGATGTTGCGCAAGGGGGAAGCACGGGAACAGTTGAAATTCTCACTTCGCTTTTCGTTGCCATAGGGAAAATGGGTTTGGTGGCAGTGGTAATCCTGGCCGGAGGCAAAAAAGTAATCCCTTGGATGCTCACGCAAATAGCACGCACCCGCTCTCGCGAACTCTTCACTCTGGCGGTTTTGGCTGTGGCTTTGCTCATTGCAACCGGAGCTTATTACTTTGGCGCATCATTTGCGCTTGGCGCATTCTTTGCCGGCATGGTTGTTGGGCAGTCAAAGCTAAGCGAACAGGCGGCAGCAGATGCCATGCCCATGAAAGATGCATTTTCCGTGCTGTTTTTTGTGGCAGTCGGAATGCTGTTCGACCCAAATGCACTGCTCGAAAACACCCAGCTTTTCGTTATGTTGATGGGCATTATAATTATCGCAAAGCCTCTTGCTGCCCTTGTAGTTGTAATTGGCCTTGGATATTCAACGCTCACAGCTTTCACCGTTGCAATAGCTCTTTCTCAAATAGGCGAATTTTCCTTTATTCTGGCCGGAGAAGCGAATAAGCTGGACAATGTGAAATTGATAACAGACGAAAAATACAGCACGCTTATAGCCGCAGCCATAGTCTCTTTAGCTCTTAATCCTCTGTGGTTCAGGCTTGTGCCCGTGCTGGAAAACTTTCTTCTAAAATATCCCAAACTGTGGCTTATGTTGAACAGGCGAGCTGCACAGCGAGCAAAAAAATTAGGTCCAACAAAATGCATTAAAATTGCCGAGCAGAGAAGAGCCATTGTGGTAGGCTATGGACCTGTTGGCAAAACCGTCACCAAAATATTCCAGCAGTATGAGATTCACCCTGTTATAATAGACATGAATGTGGACACCATCACGCTTTTGCATGAGAACGGAATGGAAGCTGTTTTTGGAGACGCCTCCAAAGAGGATATTCTCAAAGCAGCCGGTATAGAAGAGGCAAGCTATTTAATAATTACCCCTCCGGATTTAGGTTCGCGAATTCCCATAGTAGGCACGGCTCGCGAGATGAACGGCAAAATGAAAATATATTCCAGAGCCAGATACATCACGGAGCGTGCGATGCTGGAAACAATCGGCGTTTCGCAGGTTTGCTACGAAGAAGCCGAGGCCGCTGTGAGCATAGCCGGTATGGTGATGCAAGAAGAAGGCGCAAATGCCGACTGCATAAGCAAAGAAGCTATTGCAATCCGAGATAAATTTGCCAAGATGGAGTAATATGTTAGCATATCACGATAAAGATTTCATTAACAGTGAACACGGAAGATCTATTCGCATTATGTCTGAATTTTTAGCTTCAAAAGCTATTCTTGAAGACAATCAGATAGGCAAAACCATTGTAATTTTCGGTTCTGCCAGAACCAATCCGCAAAACAAATACTACCAGGCTGCCAACGAGCTGGCTTTGAAATTAGGCGAGTGGAGCAATCAGCGTACTGAAAAATATGCGATATGCACAGGCGGCGGCCCAGGCATTATGGAAGCCGGCAATAAGGGCGCAAAGGAGGCCAGTGCAAATTCCCTGGCATTTTGCATAGAGCTGCCCTTTGAGCAAAGCACAAACGCTTATGTGGATGATCATTTGGATATTCAGTTTCATTATTTCTTTTTGCGCAAATTCTGGTTTTTGGCAAAGTCTTCTGCAATAGTCATTTTCCCAGGAGGCTGGGGAACTTTTGACGAGTTGTTTGAAGCTTTAACCATGCTTCAGAATAAAAAGACGGATAAAGTTCCATTGGTTATATTTGGCACGGAATTTTGGCACGATATTGTGAATTGGCAAAGGTTTATTGACGATGGTCTGATAGACAAAGAAGATATGGATTTTATCCATTTTTCAGATGATGTAAACGACGCATTCGAATATATTACAAGCAATCTCGGTGGCTGAACCACAAAACAGTTTTTTTGCCTGCAAATTCCCAGAACAATTTTTTCTCCTCTACGGCTGGCAAATGAGCGGCAGGTTCATCTGCTATCACGAGTTCTGCATTGTAGAGCAAAGCACGGGCAATGGCAAGCCGCTGTCTTTCTCCACCGCTAAGCCCAAAGCCTCTTTCTCCAATCCACAAATCCAAAGCGAAACTCTCCATACCAGCTCTGCGCAAAGCGTTTAGCATTTCCTCTTCTGTTGCATTTGGCACAGCAAAAAGCAGATTATCCCGTATAGTACCCGTAAACAAAAAAGTTTCCTGCTCAATAAGAACAAAGCTATCCGTTCTATCAGCAGCGATGGAGTTTGCAAGCAAAGTTTTCCCCGCTCCAGACGGCGCTCTCAAAATCAAAGCATCCCCTTTCTCAACTGTAATAAAGTTGAGAGTTGAGAGTTGAGAGTTGAGAGTTGAATCACTCTCCACTCTCCACTCTCCACTCTCCACTCTTTCCTTAGCGTTCAAAGAAAGCGCACTCTGCAAAGCTACGTGTGGCAGCTCCTGCAAAAGCTCAAACGCCGCAAGCGTGCCGAGCAAAATTCCAATCCACATAGGGAAAGAAAAATCTCCGGGACCAACTAAGAACAATCCTGCCAGGCAAAGAAACGGCGAAGCCACTGCGAACATATCCGCTAAATAATATATAGAATAAACCTTTTTTCTTTTCTCTTCTTCTGCGCAACCCAATGCACACCAAGTATCTGAAATTTTCCCAAAAATTCCCCAAGACTTTTTCTCTGCCATTCCTTGCGCAACTGAAAAAGAAAATTCGTTGAGTTCTTCGTTTGAAACACCCCATTCCTCAGCTTTTTTTTTAATCGCAAAAAACGCCTCAACGCAAATACCAATGAGCAAAGAAGAAACCGCTATAAAGCACAAAGCGTAAAATAAATCCAAATAAGCGAGAATGCAAACACTGGCAATCAGGGAAGCCGCACCTGCAAACAAGGGAACGCCGGCCTTTGGCAACCAGGATTTGTATTCTTCTGCGTCTGCGGAAATTCTGTTTAGCAATGATATGGAATCATTCAATGTTTTATACAAATGCAAACGATATTTTTTCAATTCCTTGAATGCCAGCGAATGCGAAGACAACCGTTCAATATAACGAAATGCGCCTCTGGAAATACCGAAAAACCGAACGCCCACAATGCCAAGCGAAAGTGCAGCCATTTCAGGTTGCTCTGCAGACAATGCTATCAAGTAACCGGCAATCGCCATCAACGCTGTGCTGGAAAACCAGCATAAAAAGGAGAGCAATGTAGCTATCATATATTCAACCCCTTTCTGATTTGCCTCCAATACGGAATATGCTTTGCGATTAACGCATAAAATTTTTTGGAATGGTTTGCTTCCAGTAAATGCGCAAGTTCGTGCGCAACAACGTATTCTATGCAGCACATAGGCTTTTTTATCAAATTGGTGCTAAAAGTAATTTCCCCGGTTGTTGTTTTGCAATTCCCCCACTGGCTTGACATTTTGCGCAGTTTCCAGCTTTTCACCTGAACCCCAAGCTTGAACTCCCATTCCGGTACCAAATTTGAAATTATTCTTTTCAATTCTTCTATTTCTGCTTTTGAAACTTCCGCAACAGGAGGCTTTGCTTTCATTGTTTCCAAGTTTTTTTTCAACCATTTCATATTTTTGCTTGCGAATTCAATAGCGTATTTTTCACTGGCATAAAACGGAACCGTCAAATGCACCTGCAAATTCTTCTGCGAAATATATAACCGCACATTACGCACCCTTTTGCGTTCTAATTCTATTGGTATTCCTTCTATTTCAAGCTTCATTTCGCAGTCCCAGCAAAAAATCTGGCAAAAACTTCTGCTCAATTCCATTTCTATTCTCGCTGAAATCCTTGTCCATGCTCAAAATAATCTTAGGATGATTATCGTTTATTCCTTTAAACGCTTCAAATTCCCGTTCAAGAACACTAGGCGAATCAAGGCGCAGAGCAACTTGCAGATAAAGAATTTTGTCATTTTTTTTTGCGACAAAATCTATTTCCTTATCGTTATTTTTGCCTATATACGCTTCATAACCATTGCGAATAAGTTCGTTATACACAATGTTTTCCAAAATACCGGGAATATGAGAAAGTTTTCTGCCATTCACCGCAAACAAAAGAGAGTGATCGCCGAGATAATATTTCTCCTGCGTTTTTAAAATGCTCTTTCCACGAATGTCAAACCGCTCTGCTTTTTGAATTGCAAACACGCTTTCAAGCATATTCATGTAAAGATATATTGTCTCTATATCCAATTTTCGTTTTTCGCTTTTCAAATAATCAGATACGCTTTTTGCTGAAAATATATTACCGATGTTGTCAAAAACAAATTTTATCATTCTGTTTAAAAGCTCTATATTGCGAATTTTATAGCGTTCTATTATGTCTTTCAAAATAATTGTGGAATAAATATCATAAACAATGCTGTCCGTTTGCTCCAAGGAATAATCGCCTGCGTGTATTAGCGGAAAGCCACCTTTTTTCGTGTAATCATCAAATTCTTCAGAAGTGCTTTTGAGCGGAATGCCTCGTTCTTTTTTGAAAAACAGAGCTTCGGAAAAAGAAAGCGGCGAAACAAAAATTTTCACGAATCGTCCAGCGATATGCGTTGAGAGTTCGGAAGACAAAAGCTTTGAATTTGAGCCAGTCAAATAAATATCAACATTGCCACCTGCGAGCAACCCATTTACCACTCTTTCCCAACCTTCTACATTTTGAATTTCATCAAATAAAAAATAATGTTTGCCTTTTTTCTTCAAAATGCTTTTTACCAGTTTAGCGAATTGTTTTTCTTCTCTAATATCCAAATATTCCAAATTCTCAAAGCTTATATGCGAAATATTCTCAGCCTTCACACCGGAATTTATCAAAATATCTTTGTGCATTGAAAGAATGCTGGACTTACCGGCTCTGCGAAGCCCGTGAAGCACCTTAATAATAGGCGAATCCTTAAACGCCTTTAATTTTTCCGAGTAGCTTGTACGCTCAAACATACCATAAATATAGTAAAAAAACGCCATTCTGTCAAGTTTTTCGGGTTATAACCCGAAAAAGTGTAGTGAAAAGCGAAGTTTTTCGGGTTATGGGCTGAAATAAAACATCAAAAGAAAAAGCTCGCAATGCCTGCTGCGCCAAACACTCCTGCGCCTATGTAAAATCCTGTTCTCAAGTTTTCGCTTGTTTTTACATCGTCTACGCTTTTTTGGAAGGCGGCGTAAGTTTCTGCGCTTGGAGAATTTAATGCTTGAAAGTACTTATTTTTCATCTTTTTATCTTTGGAGCTAACTTCGCTGTTTTGCCACACGCCAAGACCCACGCTAGCTGCGGAGAGCCCGAACATGGCTATGCGAAAGGCTGTTTTTTTGGTCCAGAATGGAGAACCGCTTTCATTTTTCGCAGTTGCTGTTGCAATTGCAGCTGCGCTTTTGCCCATTGCGTAAAGAGAATCCAGGTTTCTGGGAGCAAGCTTGCCTGTTAGCAGCGAGTCAGTGTAGGTAACCCATTCAATAAAGCCGCTATGTTGGTTTAACCCAGGAATAGCTTTGAACGATCCTGCGGAAACAAGCTCCTGCTCTTTGTAGAAAACATTGATTTTTTTCACTCCAGGATATAAATTGTTTCCGTCCACGATAAATGGATAATTTACATAGCTCACGCTGGCAGCGAAATTGTCTGTTTGACGATTTGTTTCGCGTGCTTGATGTGCTTGCATTTTTATTACGCCGCTAAAATCAAATGGAACTGTTTGAGACTGGGCATCATTTACGCTGAATTCGAATTCTTCTTTGTCTGCATTGTATGCTCCCAGGCTCATATCAAATTTTTGTTTTTCCGTGGTGAGAATTTTTGATTGTTCTTGAATAATATAATCTCGCATTAGTTCTCGAGCTTTTTCCAGGCGAGAAATGTAAGCTTGTTTTTTTGCGAGCCAATGCGCTGCTAAGGTTTCTCCATCTGCGTTGTCTAGCTCAAGCTTGGCAAATAAACCGGACAATTTATCAATTCTAATAGTACCTGTGGAAATTTTGTCTGTGAGTTTATTTATGCGTTCCCTATATTCTTCTATATTGCCAGACTTTTGCAACATTCCTTCCCAGTTAGGTTGAATGTCTTCTTTGGAAGTTATTGTTGCCTTGAGTTTATCCATCGTAGCTTTTGTCCTGTTTTGGTAGTCCTGTTCCAGAGCGAGGATTTTTTGCTGTTTTGTTTTTTCAAATTCAGCGAGGCGTTGCTCATAAGCAGCAGTGCTTTCGAATTCATCTTTTGGGCTTGCTATTTCTGCGCTAACCACTGATTTTTGACTCTCAAGTTTTTCTTTTTCAGGCAATACGGAATTCAGATAGTTTTCCGTACTATCGAGAAAGGCCTCGTAATGAGAAGAGGGCGTTGTTTGGGCAAAAGAGATGCCGAGCAGAGTTATAAGAATGGGAAATATTTTTTTCATAAAAACCTCAGAAGTTAAATTGGTACTATAGTACCACCATCGCATTTGTATGTTGCAGGATTATATATTGTTCCATTGCATAGCGGGTATGCAGCGGTGCCGCTACATCCATGCGTCAACGGATTATACGAATTTCCGTTGCACAGTGCGTAAATTTCATTGCTTGTGCAGAAATGAGTTGCAGGATTGTAATAATCGGTTCCGCATATCAATGGCTCGTAAGCGTTGTTGCCATATTTTGCAAAAACTCCGCAACTGGTACAGAATTGCGTTGCAGGATTGTAGGATTCATTTTCTCCGCATTTTGTAAGTATTGCAGTTCCATTGCATACTTGTTTTTTAGGATTAAATAATTTGCCGCCGCAAGATGCATTTTCATAAAGCGTTCCATCGCAGAAGTGAGTATTAAGGTCATATTCAACTCCATTGCATTTAGGCATTGCGGTTGTGCTGGCAACGCAACGAATTGAGAAGCGGTCCTCGCTGGTGGCGGTGCTTTGTATTTCGTAAGAGCTGGAACTAATAAAGACAAAATAATTATTCGCTTCGCTTGTCCAATAAAATCCGAGAGTACCTCTTTCTTTCCAACCGAGCGGAGGATAGCTGCTATTTGGATTGTAATTTCCAGCGTATATATAAAAATTGCTTGGCGGTATGGAGGCTCCAAGAACAGAAGTCCAATCTGCCCTGGTAGGAATTGCCCAACCTTCGGGGCATATATTTGCAGGAGGCCATGTATAAGTTCTGCCGTATCCATTGTTGCAACCGACACCATCAGCACCTTCTATTCCAATAGTTTGCCCTGTTCCGTAGCACCAACCGATAGTACCGAAACCGGAATAGTTTAAATTTTCCATCATCCAGACTCGTCCGTTTGGCAAAATTTCGTATTTATATGTTTTCTCATCTCGAGAATCAACAAAAACGATATTGCCATCGCCAATGTTTGGAATTACCGAACAAGTTCCGCCTGTTAAAACGCTACTGCTACTTATTGACAAAACGCTACTACTGCTAACTTGAACATAAGGAGGATATGGGCATGTATTACTTAGCAAGCCGCCTGTTCCCGGACACGAAGTTAGCGGCCCTGGCAGACATTGGCTTTCTCCGTGGTAGATGCAGAAATCATAGTTTGGCAAGATGCTATTTGAAGAACTTGAACTTTGCGTTGGCGTATGAGGGCAAAAGTCGCTTGCTTGGCCGCCACCGGGGCATTTGCTGTAAGGGGATTCTTCGCATCTATCTGGATACACGCAAAGAATCATTGTGAGAGAGCTACTGCTGTCGCTACCTTCATTCAATGGCGGCAACTCAAGCGTATCTGCGCTTGTGCAGGAAAAGATTAGTGCTACGCTTGATGCGAGCAGTGCGAATATAGGAAGTACTTTTTTCATGGTTACCAATTAACTTGACATTCGCAAGAATTACTGCATTTCAAATCAACTATCAAAGGATATTTATGTATTGTCCACTCATACGGAATCATAGCTACTACATAATCAGGACGATCAAGACCTATAGTAACTGCGGATGTTCCTGTACCTATTTTACCAGAAACAGAGCCATTGCCTCCATTTCTATGAACCTGACAGGCGAAGCTAGCTGTCCCACCACCCTTCCAACCGGGAGGTAAATCCATGATAATAATTCCAAGTTCATTCGGAACAGCAATTCTTCCTTCACTGATACCGTTTGCACTTCTTAAAGTACCAATTACCTGTCCATCATACAGAGTTCCATCCATGCATGTTTTAGTGTTTACGTTGTAAGCTACTCCATTGCATTCGCCTATCACAACTCCAGCAACACATTGTTGAGTTAGCGGTTCATACGCCTTGCCTCCGCATCTGTCATAAATAAGATTTCCTGAGCAAAATTCATCGGAAGAATATGTTAGTCCACCGCATTTATCCGTTACCGTAGTTCCAAGGCAGAATTGATTTGAAGTATATGTTGAAGTTCCACATCTAGCAGTGATTACATCATTAAGACAAAATTTACTTGATTCGTAAGTTGCGCCATTGCACTTTTTGTAAATAGTTGTTCCGATACAGAATTCTGTTACCGAATTATATGTTAAAGTTCCGCATTTAGGAACTAAATCATCGCTTGAACATCCAAATTGCGTGGGATCATATATTTCTCCTTTGCAAAGATAATAAACCGTATTTGAAGAACAGAACTGAATTTCCGGATTATATATTGAAACTCCGCATATCGGAAGCAACTTATCAACATCGCAACCATACAATTTTGGATCATAATCCACTCCTTTACAGAATGGATAAGCGACATTGGAAGAACAAAAATGCGTTTCCGGATTGTATATTGAAGCTCCGCATTTAGGACGCAAAACGTTAACATCGCAACCATGTGTAACAGGGTTATAATCTTCACCATTGCATTTGTTGTAAATTGTTGTCCCAGAACAGAATTGCGTAGACAGCACGTAAGGATCTGACCCGCAAATACCATAAGTACCGCCCACAACCGAGCTGCTGCTCTGCTGCTGCAGCGCAACAGAAGAAGATGACAAAAATACTGAAGAGCTACTGAGCAAACTACCGCCCACAACCGAACTGCTACTATGCAGCAGCAAAACAATACTGGAAGATGAAACTTCAAAAGGATTGTTGATTAAGCCATCCTCAGAAGATGAACTCAAATCCAAAGATGATGAACTTAAACCAAAGGACGGACAAATATCACTCAACTCTCCGCCCAGTGCGCAAGAATTCATAGTTGTAGGAAAGCAACGTTGCGTCTCAAAATAAACGCAAAATCTCTCCACAGCATCAGCATTACTGCTAGAGCTACCGGAACCCTGAACATCAGAATCTGGATTCAACGATGGTAAATCAGGAGAATCCGAAGCTGAACAGGAAAAAATGAACGTCACATTGAAAAAAGTGACAATAGCGATAAGGATGAGTTTGATTTTACTCATGTATAACTCCTTTGTTGTGAAAAGCGAAAAATCTTATAAAGTATGGGGGGGGGGGGGGGGGGGTACAGAATGCATTTGTACGCACGCTAATGGGTCTAGGAGCCACGAACGCAAGGTCGGCAACCATTTTTGATCCCCCGAAAATAAAGTGGCTAGAATCGCAACCTAAAGCGTTCAGAGCCTGCGGTGCAGGCTTGCCAATTTTATTTTCGACCATAAATACCATTATAGGAATAATGTAGAAAAATCTTTAACCTTTTCCGCATTTTGCTTATTAAACAGCAAATGCTCAAAATCCCTCGATTTGTGCCCAAGATTCGTGACTTTTAGCACATCTGCTATTCTGCTACGCAATTCAACCCTGTTAGACACCCCAATCCTATGCTTCAAAAAAGCATAATCCGGCTCCCCAAGCTGCTGCAAAAACAAGGCATCGTAAAAATCCCTGCTTAAGCCCAGCTCTTTCTAAAAAAGAAAGCACAGAATCAGTCATCTTCACAAAATCGTCTCTTGAAAAATCCTTGCAGTCAAAATCCAAATCTTCGGAAAACCTGTCAATGCCGTATTTCAACCGAAGCGCAGTTCCGCCTATAAACGAGATTTTGTCCACAAATGAACTTGCAGACAAAAAGTCCAAAATCATAAGCTGCAGATATTCCTTCAGCATATATTTTTTGAAATGCTCTGCGTCTTTCAGGTTGGGTGGAAAGTAGTTGTAAATCTGCTCCAAAGAAATCATGCATCCTCCAATAAAACACTCTTCAACAATTCAACCCTTTTTAAAAGAGCTTGCTTGTTGAACTTTTTTGCAAAAGCATCCAATCTATCCCAATCAAGGTCATAATCATCCAAACGCAAATTCCGAATTTCTTCTGCCGTGTTATAAAACGGATAAAGATACAGCAAATCCAAAAGAGCTTTTTCCGGGGTTGCCAAAAAAAATGTAAAACCGTCATTTTCCATAGCATTGTAGCCGAACATTAAATTCGGTTTGATTTTTTTATAAGAAAAAGTGCCGAGCTTATTTTCAAAAGTTGAAGACTTCAACGAAGATACGGATGTTATTTGGCTTACAGACTCAGGAATCATTCCGTAAAAAGCAAGTGCCGTATGCAAGCTTACATAAGACGGCTTGTATATTTTGCCAGCCGCATGATAAGCAAATCCACGCATATCTGCAATATCCGCAAAAGCATAGCAGCCGTTCTTGAGCTTGATGAGCAAGCCCTGTTTCTCCCATCGCCCTAAATTATTCTTGTCAAATATCTGCCCCGAAGCTCTAATCTGCGAAATAGAGACCGTTCCAAATCGTTTAAAAACCTTCTCAAAAACACGATAATTCACATTCCAGTTCCGTTTTTATTGAAATATCCATAAAAATAGAAATAAAATTACCGCCCCCTCATAAAATCTATTTCTTTGCCGTGCGGAATTTTAAAAGAAAAAATTGGACCTCTTGAATTTGCCGTAATCGCAAAATCTCCCATAGATATTACATCCATTCCTATTAAAACATCACTCCCCAAAATCTCCGAACAGCCATTTACCATCAATTTCATTGAATAGTCATTGGGCAAAAGAATTTCTACCGCATATCTGCTAACTTTCTTTGAGCCCGTAACTCCTTGTATAGTAGTTTGACCTATCGGTTGAAGGTCTAATTTATATACAACCGCTTCGGTTATAATAGAACTGCTAGCACCTGTATCCCAAATAGCAGAAAAGGATTGAAAGGTTCCATTTATTGAGGCTACTTCTAAAGATGATGATATACTATTTACTTTTTTATTGTATCTAATAGTTACTGCATTCAAAATTTAATCCTCGGCGAATAACAATATGTCGTGTAAGCCTTTTCTCCAGCTATGCATTCCTGAATCAAAAACGTTCCAAGCGGATATTTTTTCACAGCATTTTTATAGGCGGCCTCAAATGTTCTATAACTGCCAACGACAGATTTGCCACGAATAACTAATATTTTTTTATTGTAAAGCTTAACCAATTCATTCTGATTAGAAATGAAATAATTGAATTCTTTATCCAACGGCAGCTTTTTAGACATAACAAATCTCCATATTAATAAATATAGAATTTTTTAAGCAAGAGCTACCCCCTCAGCCACCCCACCGCCTCTTCCAATCTCGCAAACTTCTTCACATCAACTCCCTTCACAGCAGGGATTTTAGCGTTTGCCGGCACAACTATCTTCTCAAAGCCAAGCCTGTGCGCTTCCTTGATCCTCAAATCAAGAGAACTCACTGTGCGAATTTCACCGGACAGACCAAGCTCGCCAATCACAATGCTGCGCGGCGGCAAGCTTATGTTCAAAGCGTTGCTCACAACGGCAAGCGCTAAAGACAAGTCTATGCCCGGATCGTCAAGTCTAAGACCACCCGCTACGGAAACGAAAACATCGGAATTGCCAGTCTGGAGCTTTGCAAAACGCTCCAAAAGCGCAAGGATAATTGTGAGCTTTTTCGCTTCTACTCCAGCGGAAACTCGCTGAGGAATCGCATAGCTCGTTTTGCCTACCAAAGCCTGAATTTCAAAAAGCAAAGCTCGACTGCCCTCTATGGTGCAACTCACAACGCTGCCCGGAGAAAGCTCTGCGCCTTCTTGCAAAAAAACTCTGGACGGATTTTGCACAGGAATAAGACCAAGCGAAGTCATCTCGAAAACTCCGATTTCGTCCGTTGCGCCAAAACGATTTTTCACAGTTCTCAAAATTCTGTACTGACCTTTTTTATCGCCTTCAAAATATGCAACGGTGTCCACCATGTGTTCCAAAATTCTTGGCCCTGCTATCTGACCGTCTTTTGTAACATGACCTATTAACATCGTTACCGTGTTGCTGCTTTTTGCATATACCATCAGCTTCAATGCGCATTCCCTAAGCTGAGAAACACTGCCAGGCGTTCCCGGCAATTCCTCGCTGTACATGGTTTGAATTGAATCTATCACCATCACTTGCGGCTTGACTTGCTCAGCGCATTCAAGCACTTTATTCAGCGACGTTTCACATAGCAAAAGCATATCGCTGCCCGCTGCGCCTAATCTTTCTGCCCTAAGCTTAACCTGCGCTGCGCTTTCTTCGCCGCTCACATACAGGGTTTTGCAACCTGCCGCAGCCATTGTGGAAAGCGTTTGCAAAACCAATGTTGATTTTCCAATGCCAGGGTCTCCGCCTATTAAAACCAATGAGCCTGGCGCCATGCCGCCGCCAAGCGTTCTGTCGAATTCTGGGTTCGCTGTGGAAAGGCGTTTTGTGTGCTCGGTTGGGATTTGCGATATGGGATTTGCGCCAACAGCGGCAATGCCGCGGTTTTTTGATTCGATTTCTCGCTCTTCTAATGAACTCCACGCGCCGCACTCGGGGCACTTGCCTGCCCATTTTGCGAATCTCTCTCCGCATTCCCGGCAAGCGTATTGGATGTTAGCTTTTTTTGCGGACATGCGAAGAAGATAGAAAACTGAGATTTACTATATTAACCAAACAATGCCAGAGTTTATTAAAAAATATTTGCTGCTTAAAGACAAGCGTTCCAAGACTATAATCTGGTCGTTTATCGCTGTTTTGCAAATTTTAATCCTTATAACAATCGTAAGCACCGGTATAACGGAAGTTGCCTACCTAAGCCTTATATCCATAGCCTTAGCCTCATTCTTTTTCGGAGAAATGGCCGGGCTCTTACTTGCTGTCTCCATAGCAATGTGCTTTAGCCCGCTCGGAATAGATTTAAGCAACAGCGGATCAGCTTGGTGGATAATCATAGCCTTTTGCTTTGCCGCAATAGCATTCGTTATTGGAACCATGAGCAACGCAATCAAAAAAAACATGGAATTTGAAGAAAGCGCCCGTCTTGTAGATATGTCTACCGGATTGCCTAACAGACAAGCTCTCTGCGAAAAACTGCAGGAACTATTTGAAACGAAAATGAACGGGTATTTCGCAATAACCGTAGTTACCATATCCAACAGAAAAAGACTCTCCGAAACCTTCGGAAACAATGTGACAAAAAGCATATTCAACCAATTCAAAAACAGATACACGGAACTCGCAAAAAAAATAGACGCAGAAATAGATACCTACTCCATAAGCTCAGACCAATTGGCATTCTTTTTCAGAAAGCACGGCGGAACAAATCTGGACACCAAAGAAAAATTCGAAGACAATTTGATGAACACAACAAAAAAGAATTTTCTCCACAACGGCTTTCACATACACGCAGACTCGCACATTGGCCTTTACCGCTTCTCCGATTTTTCAGAAATAGAATCCAGCGACCTGCCGCTTAGCTATGCAGAAGATGCCACGGACATCGCCGCAAAACAGATGAAAGACCTTGTTGTGTACGGTCCATTCAACACTTCTCAGCATTCAAAAGCCTCTGATATTCTAGGGGAAATAGATCTTGCGATAAGAAGCAGATGGATGTTCTTGGTTTTTCAGCCGAAAATAGACTTGGCAACAGGACAAGTGCGCTCGGTGGAAGCTTTAATAAGATGGAACCACCCAACAAAGGGTTTCGTTCCGCCAGCACTGTTCATTCCGCAAGCGGAGCAAAGCACCCTGATTGAAAATATTACGGAGTTTGTTTACAGGCAGGCAATTTTGCAACTGAAGCTCTGGCAGAGAAGCGGAATTTCAGTTAACATAGCGGTTAACGTTTCCACATACAATTTGATGCAGCCGAATTTTGTGAACAAAATTTTGAACGAACTCCAAAGAAACAACCTGCCTCCGGAATGTTTGGAGATTGAAGTTACCGAAAGTGCAATGATTGCTGATTTCCAGCACGTTCTGGAAGGTCTCAACCGCTTTCACGATGCAAAAATAAAAATAGCTCTGGACGATTTTGGAACAGGCTATTCCTCTTTCCAATATCTGCAAAAATTGCCAATAGATTATTTGAAAATAGATCAGTCTTTTGTCCGCAATCTGGGAGCAAACAAAGAGACTAAGGAAATAGTGAAAGCTATAGTGGATTTGGCTCATACTATAAACGTGAAAACCATAGCCGAAGGAATAGAAACCGAATCTGACTACGAGTATTTAAACAGCATAAACTGCGACACGGGGCAAGGATATTTTATGGCAAAACCGTTAACCGCAAATGATTTCATCTCTTGGTATTCGGAAAACAACGGAATATTCAAGGTTCATTAAAACCAGATATTCCACTGCTAATTGTCCTAATTCCTACACTTGCTTTCTATAAATAGTAGTAGCGCCGTATCTTTCTGTTATAAACTCATCGTTCAGATTGTACATATTTTCCGCAGAACCCAAGAGCAAAAAGCCGCCTGGAGCGAGTATCTGATAGAATTGAGCGAGAATCTTTTTCTTGGCTTCGTCTGTGAAGTATATCAGAATGTTGCGGCAGAATATAACATCGAAAGAACCTATCTGAGTAAAAGAATCCTGAATGTTAAATGCCTTGAATTCCACTATTTTGCGAAGCTTGTCGTTTACCACGAAAGAATCTCCGTCTTTCACAAAATGCCTGTTGCGCATTTCGGGGCTCAGACCGCGAGCTACTTCCAAAGGCCCGTATTTGCCTTCCATAGCTTTTGCCAAAACTTTGGAAGAAATATCCGTGCCTAAAATTCCAAAATCTTCCATAGTGACCAAGCCCATGCCCTTCTGAGCAACGACATCAGCGATGATCATAGCCATGGAGTAAGGCTCTTGACCTGTGCTTGAGGCTACGCTCCACATGGAAACCTTTGGACCTCTGCGCTGCCACGGACGCTCTTTGCGCTGCTTAACGAGCTCAAGCATATCCGTCATGATTTTTTCCCTAAACGCTATGTACGGATGTTCGTCCCTGAAAAACGAAGTTTCGTTTGTGGTCATAGCGTTCAGGACTTTTTCGCGAACTAAAAAGTTGGTAGCACCGCTGCTCAACTTTTTGCCCAAATCCGCGAAATTGTTGCAGCCAAGGTCTTCCAAAATTGGAGTCAAGCGCTGCTCGACCAAGTATTGCTTATCGTCACCCAAGACGATTCCGCATATATCAAAAACATATTTGGTTATGCTTTTGTAGGTCTCTGCATTCATGTGTTCATTTGTTGCCATAGTCTTCCCTTATTTTATTTTTTTCCCATGTTTATTCGTTCAACTATTGCTTCTGGAACGCGCATTAAAGGCGCGACCTTTTGCAACAAGCCTGTTGCTGCGGCTGCGCGAGGCATGCCGAACACAACGGAAGTATCTTCATCTTGAGCTATCAGATATGCATTTTTATTTTTCAAATTAGGCAAAGACGGGGTGCCATCGCAACCCATGCCTGTTAATATAACTCCGACAAGGGAATCCGGTGGATAAGCTGCTGCTGCCGAGCGGAATAAAACATCTACAGCCGGGCGGCAACCATTCTCAGGCGGATCTTGATTGTTTTCCAAAACAAATTCTGCACCTCTGGTTCTCACGGTCATATGGCTACCACCTGGAGCAATATAAACAGTTTTATCCCTGACAACAGTGCCAGCCAAGCCTTCCACGACCTTATGCTCGCACTTCAGGCTCAAACTTTCCGCAAGGGATTTTGTGAAATTCGGAGGCATATGCTGCACCAGCAGAATGGGCAAGCTTGTCATTGAGCAAAGCTTTGGAAGCATATCTGCCAAAGCTTTAGGGCCTCCGGTGGAGACTCCAATAACTATTGCCATAATAGGTTTTGTGAATATTCCGCCTTTTGCAAGGTTGTATGTAAAGCCTGTAGCCGAGGCTCCGGCAGCGGGTACCGAGCCAGCACCTGCAGGGCGAGCTGCGAATGCAGGGCGGGTAATTCCTCTGTTTCTGCGGGAAAGCCATCCGTTGACTGCCGTACTGAGCATTCTGCCGAGGCTTTCCTGGGAATTGGGGACTTCTGGAGGAGGTTTTGCGATAAAATCAAAAGCGCCGCATTCAAGGGCTTTCAAGGTAGTATCTGAACCTGTACGGGTCAGTGAGCTTACCATAAGCACGTCAGGGGTAGCTTTAAGCTCGCTTTTGCATTCGAGCATTTTCTTAAGAGTTTGAAGCCCGTCCAACCCAGGCATTTCAACATCCAAAGTCATTAAATCAACGGCGCGCATCCGCAAAAACTCAATAGCATCAGCACCACTGGGTACAGCGCCCACAACTTGAACTCCTGGTATTGTGGCAATTGTTTTTTCCAATATGCTCCGGAATACCCTTGAGTCATCTACTATTAAAATTTTAGCGAGATCAGCAATTTTTGTTTCCATGGTATAAAAGAATATAGAAAAATAAAAAAAGGCGTTGCGAGCTGCAACGCCTTTTTTTCGCAATTTAGCTATTTAACAGCTATACGCAGGGTTTGGTTGTTGACTTTTGCCAAGTATATTCCTTTTGTTTGAACCCCGATTTTGAGTTGGGGCTGAAATTTTTCTGCCCTTGCGAAGTATATTTGCTCGCCTTTTAGGTTGTAAATTTGCACTTTTGCGTTTGCAGGCAGGTTTTGCAGCGTTATGGTTTTGCCTGTTACGTATGCACGGATGTTGGCAGCTGCTAGTTGCGGCAGGGTGATTGAAACATCTTCATTTGTTGTTGCTTCCAGAGCTGCCGAAGGAACCCCTTCTATGAAAAGATCATCCCCTTTTCCACGTGCAAAGATATAATAAGGCGTTTCAGCTGCAAGCCCTGTAAAGGTTAAAGCCGTTTGCCAGCCAGTAGCTGGAGCGGTGTTGCTGGTACTTATGGCGTATTCAACTGTTTGCCCGTTATTTGCGATAACCGCTTTTATTGTAATGCTGTTATGCGTTTTGGAATTAAGCTCAGGAGCGGCAACTATTGCTGAAGCTTCATTTGTTGTTGCTTCCAGAGCTGCCGAAGGGATTCCTTCCAAGAAATAATCATCCCCTTTTCCACGTGCAAAGATATAATAAGGCGTTTCAGCTGCAAGCTCGGTAAAGGTTAAAGCCGTTTGCCAGCCAGTAGCTGGAACGGTGTTGCTGGTACTTATGGCATATTCAACTGTTTGCCCATTATCTGCGACAACCGCTTTTACTGTAATGCTGTAGTGCGTTTTGGAATTAAGCTCAGGAGCGGCAACTGTTGCCGCTGGAGTTTTATCTGCAGGCACATCGCTTAAAGCCAAATCTAATGAGAAACCTTTGAGGCATTGGAAATCTCGTATTTGCAAAGAACCATCTTCAATTTCAATAGCCCCATCAAAAGGACGAGCTGCCCAACGGAAGTGTCCTGGTCCACTCAAATCAAAAGCTCCATCATAATCATTATTGTTATATTCGTCTCTTTCAAACGAAGTAAACTTGACGGTTCTCCAAGCTGTCGGCGAATCTGTTAATTGACCATCAGTTAAACCGGAAACACCATAGAAAGTTGCAAATGTAGCTTCTCCTTCCCCATCTACTCCATTTAGCATTTCAAAAGTAAAACGATGGGAAACCCCCTTATAATCGTAACTGAAACCGTCTGTGCACTCTGACAAATCGTACTCGGTCCCGTTATTTTCTGCATTAAGCCCAATAGCCACTGCTGAGAAATTATCCCAGTCCTCAAACTCCATATAAGCGTTTATGTTTACAAGTTCCACATAACCTTCTGGGTTTATTAAGTCAGCATCTTCGTTGTATGTTGCAGAACCCATAGGAAATGCATACCAGCCATCAGTTAAATCATCTATCCGTGTAATTGTACCATTGCTTTTAATGCTTTCTCCCTCTTCGCTTAAAGCTGTTGCCAAATAAGTTAGCGGTGCGTTCCAGTTAATAGCTATTTCGTTATTAGCATAGCACTCCTCTTTATCTTCATAACGAGTTGCCAATTCTGTTGAGTATATCGTTGGACCAGTACAAGAATTAGCAGCTCCGCCAACTACTTGCCCTGGAAAAACTCTTCCTCCATAAGCTCCCATAGTATGACGGTCATGAGGATTTACAGGTGGTTTGACTCCATAGCCCGTTACATAGCTTTGTGCAATAGGATTGCGACCCAGCATATAATCTAAAATAGATTGAGCTGCATTCTTAAAAGCTATATTGTCTGTGACTTCATAAGCGGCAAGAAGCTGAATGCCGATATTTCCTATTGCTGCATTTGAACCCCAGTAAAATAAATTGCCAAAAGGCAAATTGTAACCATTGCCGTTGCCAGTGTTAACCATTGCATTAGAAGCATTGGTCAAGGCGGTTTTCGCTCCGTTCTGAAGAGTGGGAAATGCGCTTAAATGTCTGGCTATTTCCAAAGCTCCCAAACTGCCAACATCCTGCCAAACAGCACCACCCCCAGAAGAGACGCGATAACTAGATGTTTTGTTTGCATCTACGTAGTCTATAAATTCAGTTTGCTCTGTGCTGCTAGTCACGGTTGCGAGTGCTGCTGCTGCAAAAAAGAATTCGCCGGCAACATTATTGTCTTCATAAGGTCCAGTGCCGGTCGGATCTGTTACTTTAACTGCATTCGCAGGGAAATTTGACGTAACTTCGCTTCTATAATAATAATGGTTCGGATTTAATTTTGCCCAAGCCCATGCCGATTTTGCTTTGGTTAACATATCGTCTGCATAGGTAGGGTCAAACTCTCTGTAAATTCTGCTTGCAACCGCCATAACACCAGCGAAGTTCAAGGTAGCAGCGGTAGTTTTTCCCATAACCATAAGCGGCGGAGTATCATCTTCTGGAGCCATATTCATAAAACCAAAATTTTCAGTGGTCATTTTATGATGAACTCCGCCATCATCAGCTTGCATGGAAATCATCCAATCTAAATTCCATTTGATTTCGGCAAGCAAATCTGGAAGCGTACCTTCCGCTGGGATATTTAAATCAGGGATTTTGCTTGCGTATTTTTCATAAAGAGCGAGCAAAGTATATGTTGTTATGCCGCTGTTTACAACATATCTGCCGTAGTCGCCGGCATCGTACCAGCCACGGGTACTGAGTATTGTGCTAGCTGTAATAGCTCCTGCATTATTGTAAACTTTTGCTTCCCAACCGCTATGCCCTGCTGCTCTGGGAAAGCCTTCGGCATAAGGCTCCTCAAGATCAAGGTCTGCGCGGTGGTAATAATAGAAGCGCAAAGCATCGCGTGCCAATTCATCATAACTAACGCCAATCTGAAATACTGGAGAGATTTTTTCATTGCCTTCAAAAATCGCATAATAGCCTGTAGCAGTTACGCTGGTAAAATCTAAAGTTCTGCTTTTTTCACCGGAAAAACTATGCGTCCAGGTTTTTTCCGCTCCTGGAGCCACAGTTTTGTTTACCGTGCCGCCATCCACGCTTTTGATGGCAATAATGCCGCTTGGCGTGCCAACGTAAACCGCTTGCTTCTTGGCGTTTGTTCCAAAGCCGATTTGGTTAATGTGAACTTTTCCTTGCCCCCAGCTTGTGGCTGCAAAAGACAATAAAACTACGAATGCGATTATTAGTTTACGCATAAAAAACTCCTTAGCTATTTAACAGCTATACGCAGGGTTTGACTGTTGACTTTTACCAAATACACACCTTTTGTCTTAACCCCTATTTTCAGTTGAGACTGATATTTTTCTGCCCTTGCGGAGTATATTTGCTTGCCTTGCATATTATATACCGCCACCTTTGCATTTTCTGGCAGGTTGCTTAATATTATGTTGCCATTGAATGTTGCGGCTGTAAATGTCGCTTTGTTTGGAGCTTTGACGAATATGGGCAATGTGGAATCATCGGACATATACACATCTATGCTTGCTATGGTTATGGAAGCTTCAGTTTCCGCGCCGTCTGTTTCCGGAGCAAAGCTCATGCCCGTTACAAGCTCTGCTAGCTCTGCGTTTATGGATTCGCCGAATTCGTTTTTGAAATCGGCAATGGTGAAGCTCATGTTGCCGCCTCCGCTTACTGCGTTTTTAGACAGAGCAAAAGGTGCAAAAGGAGCAAAACCAGTTGCAGGCAAAGTTACAAAGTAACCTTCCACGTGTGGAATGCCCGGAATGTCCAAATACAAACGCCAGGTGCTGCCAGCGGAGTAACTTATTGATATGCTGTCGCTCTTGCTAGCATTTGGGGAAACATCGGTTTCTATTGCTGCGAAACCGTCTTCGGATACGCTAGCAGTTATAGTTATGCCGCTTTCGGTGCTCTCTGCTTTTATTTCGGAATTTCCAACAACAGTGCTTACCCAGTCGCTAACGTCTGCATTGCGCACAATGTCTGCGATAGCCACTGTTTTTCCATCCGAGTTTTGGGCAACTCTTGAAATAATTGCTCTTATTGTTAAGTCTGTTGCCGGCATTTTGAATGTTAGAGAACCGTCTTTGTTATCCACATTCAGCACGCCTGTGGGGAATATATCCCAGTAGCCAAATACATAACCGTTTGGAATGCCGCTCGGTTCAACTGTAACATCTGCTCCTGCCGCATATTTATTTGCTGTAGATGTTCCGCCTATAACCGCAACATCGTATGTTGCTGCTGCCGCTGCCGCTTTATACACAACTCTTACTTCCAAATCCATTTTAGGCATAACAAAGCTAAGGGTTGGGCTGTTCAAGTTTGCGCTGTCAAGAGCTACGGGCTTGCCCTTGGAGGTCACTCTCCAGCGTTCAAACTCCTGGCCTGTAGGGGCGGCGTTTGCGACTATCGAAACAAGCTCTCCCGCTTCAAATTTGCTTGTGTCTGAAATGCTTCCGGCGTTTATTGCTATTGAATAGAGCATGGGCTGTGCCACGACTACGGTCCAGGTTTTCGTGTAAGCCGCAGTTGCGCTCTTTCCGCCTGCTATTGTAGCGGTTATTTTCACCGCGCCGGCATGGTTGAATTCAATAAGCCCGAAATTAGCGTTATATTCTGCTCCAGCAACGCTCCATGCTATTCGCTTGTTTGTGGCATTTGAAGGCAGCACGCGCTCGCCGCCGAGGAAGAATGCGTCACCCTTCGTCACGAACTGCGGGAAATTGGCTATTATGCTGTCAACAGCTACGAAATCGGTGCCGCCTGTGATTGCGGCTGCTACGGTTACTTGCCAGATTTGGGTGTAGTTGCATTCTGCGTTGCCAGATGTGCTGTCACTTGTATTGCACTTGCCGTCTTTTATTGTAGCAATGACTGTTGCAGAGCCTGCACTGTTAAATGTTACGCTGTTTGCGTTTGCATTAATAGAGGCAGTGGCTCCCGTTGTGATCCAAGTAATTTGGCTATTTGTGGCATTAGTTGGCGCAACTTTCGCATTGCCGAACACAAATACATCGCCTTCGGTCATCTGAGCAGGAATATTTGCGGTTATACCGGTTACGGCTACGAATTGCGTGCTGGGGCACTGAGTTACCCATTTGCCTCCAACAGATGATGCTTGGCAGTTAGTTTGTGAAAGATCAGAGCGGCAAGCGCCAGAGCTTTCAACATAGCAGAATCCGGTTGTAGTGCCGCCGCAACCCGACGCATTGGGATTGGCTAGGCAAGGATCGGTGTTAGGGCACTGAGTTACCCATTTGCCTCCAACAGATGATGCTTGGCAGTTAGTTTGTGAAAGATCAGAGCGGCAAGCGCCAGAGCTTTCAACATAGCAGAATCCGGTTGTAGTGCCGCCGCAACCCGACG
>Ga0209755_10000585_pt1 | contig 65175 bp, 51 predicted proteins | sample TergutCo191P1_FD_187301 | JGI IMG/M metagenome (GOLD analysis project Ga0209755, IMG submission 187301) | Cornitermes sp. P1 segment gut microbial communities from Petit-Saut dam, French Guiana - Co191P1 (SPAdes) (version 2) | ecosystem: Host-associated > Arthropoda: Insects > Digestive system...
ATCTTTTTGATTCATATAGGGATAGTTTTGGACAATACCCGCAGATAGTTTTTTTAGAAAACCACGGAATTTTTGTGGCGGCAGACTCTGTTTTGGAAATTGACAGTCTTATCTCTGATGTCATGAACAAGCTGCGCGGGGTTTTACGTGATGTGCCTGATTTTGAGCAATACCCTTTTGACCGTACTCTCGCGTGCAAACTTGCACCCGCGCTCAGGATGCTCTACTCGCCCGATGGTATGGCAACAGCAATTTTTTCCACCAATAACCAGCTAATGCATTTTGTTCGTGACGAGCTTTCTTTTGTCCCTATTTCCAGACCATTTACGCCTGATCATATCGTCTATTGCGCTGACGAACCTTTGTTTATCAGGCATGATGCTAATATTGCCGCCGCTTTTTCCGCTTATTTTGAGCGTAAGGGTTTTATGCCAAAGATTGTAGCGGTTCAAGGGCTCGGCTTTTTTGCGCTCGGGTCAAACCAAAAAGCCGCAAACAGCGCTAAAGCACTATTTCTCGATACTGTAAAAATTGCTGTATATGCCGCTTCCTTTGGTGGCGTGAAACCACTTTCAAACAGTTTTGCCGATTTTATCCTAAACTGGGAAGTCGAGCGTTATCGCAGCAAGGTTTCACTTAGTAATAGCGCAGCCGGGCATATTTCTTGTGATGGCGGGCAGCGGCTTCTAGGAAAAATTGCAATTGTCACCGGAGGTGCGCAAGGATTTGGAAAAGGTATTGCGGAGGCTATGGCGGCACAGGGCGCGTATCTTTGTATTGCCGACTTAAACCTCGCCGGTGCGGAGCAATGCGCATCACATTTAAACGAACAGTTCGGTCCTAATACCGCAACTTTTGTAGCGGTAGACGTTTCCGATGAGCTTGCCGTTGAGCGCATGGTGCAAGATACTGTTCTTTGTTTCGGCGGGCTGGACATCCTTGTTTCAAATGCCGGAGTCTTAATTGCCGGCGGTCTGAGCGAGATGACAAAGGAAAAGTTTGATTTTGTAACAAAAGTCAATTATTCGGGATATTTTCTCTGTGCTAAATACGCCGCGGAGCCAATGAAAGTGCAACATGAGTTTGCGCCCCTGTATCTCATGGATATTATTGAAATCAACTCAAAGTCAGGGCTTGAGGGCAGCAATAAGAATTTTGCTTATGCCGGCAGCAAGTTCGGCGGAATTGGTCTCACTCAGAGTTTTGCTATGGAACTGGTGGAATATGGCATTAAGGTAAACGCTATTTGTCCCGGAAATCTCCTTGACGGTCCGTTGTGGTCAGATCCGGAAAAGGGATTATTTAGGCAATATCTGGATTCCGGTAAGGTGTCCGGCGCAAAAACTATTGATGATGTCAGAAGGTTTTATGAAGCAAAGGTACCTTTAAAAAGGGGCTGCACAACCGAAGATGTTGCACGCGCCATTTTCTATGTAGTTGAGCAAAAATACGAAACAGGACAGGCAATTCCTGTCACAGGCGGACAGATTATGCTCAATTGAAAATATTACTTCGCTAAGGGGTACACTTATGAAAGAAAAGCTACTTGATAAGCTAAATGCGCCTATACCGCAGGAAAGGCTTGATGCGTTGCGGGAGCTTATGAATATGCATAGGCAAGGTGCGATTGATTCCCCGAAAACCGGAAACAATGTAAACAACCATATCCACACTTTTTATTCATTTTCTCCGTATTCTCCGGCAAAGGCGGTCTATCTTGCATGGATGAGCGGACTTGCCACCGCCGGAATTATGGATCACGACAGCGTTGCGGGTGCAAGTGAGTTTATTGAGGCAGCGCAGATTGTAGATTTTCCGATAACAGTCGGATTTGAGTGCCGTTGTAAAATCACAGGCACTCCGTTTGACGGTCTTCGCCTTAACAATCCTGATCAAAAATCCGTGGCATATGTTGCCATGCACGGAATCCCACACAAAAAGCTTGCCGAAGCAGAGCGTTTTTTAGCTCCTTTCCGTGAAAAGCGAAACATACGAAACCGAAAGATGACTGATAAGCAAAATGCGAAACTTAGTCCATATCAGATAGAGCTTGATTTTGATAAAGACATACTCCCTTTATCTCAGTATTCCTCCGGCGGCAGCGTAACCGAACGTCATATTCTTTATGCGCTAGCCGCATTCCTTACAAAAAATGAATTTCCGCGTCAGTTTTTGCTTGGACAGTTTAAAAGCCAGCTTATTGAGAGTATTTATGTCGATGCGGACGATGAGCTGCCGCATTTAAGTGATTTTATTTCTCTTGCGGGTGAAATCGGAGCGATTCCGGCATATGCATACCTTGGCGACGTCGGGCAATCGGTGACCGGGGATAAAAAGACGCAAGCTTTTGAAGATGCTTTTTTAGACGAGTTGCTTGATTATCTGGCAAAAATTGGGATGCGTGCAGTAACATATATGCCTGCTCGCAACGATTCTATACAGCTTAGCAGAATAAAGACACTTTGCGAGAAAAACGGACTTTTTCAGATTTCCGGCGAAGATATTAATTCTCCGTTGCAGAGCTTTGTTTGCGAGAAAATTGAAACACCTGAGTTTAGCCATCTCATCCGGGCGGCTTGGGCACTTATTGGTCACGAAATAGCTTCTGAAAAATCACTTGACGATGGCATGTTCTCTAAGAAAACTATTGATAAAATTCCGAATTTAAGTGATCGTATCGAATATTTTGCGCAGATTGCCCATGAAAGGAGATTTGTTAAATGAAAACAAGAGCCGTCAGGATATACGGAAAAAATGACCTTAGGCTGGAGGAATTTGAGCTTCCGCCTATAAAGGATGACGAGATACTGGCAAAAGTAGTCTCGGACTGCATCTGCATGTCCAGTCACAAAGCCGCTCTGCAGGGCGCCGACCATAAGCGTATTCCCGATGATATTGCCGTATGCCCGACAATCATTGGTCATGAGTTTAGCGGTCAGTTGATTGAAATCGGTGAAAAGTGGAAAAAAGATTTTTCTGTAGGTCAAAAATATTCTATTCAGCCTGCACTCAACTACAAAGGCTCGCTTAACGCACCGGGTTATTCATACGCTAACATCGGCGGCAACGCCACATATGTCGTAATTCCAAATGAAGTCATGGAGCAAAAATGTCTGCTTCCCTACAGCGGCAATAGCTATTTCTATGCCTCGCTTGCAGAACCGATGAGTTGCATTATCGGTGCTTATCATGCTAATTATCACACAACGCCCGGAATCTATGAACATAAGATGGGCGTCGTTGAGGGCGGCAATATGGCTATTTTGGCAGGCGCGGGTCCTATGGGCTTGGGAGCAATCGACTATGCTATTCATTGCGACAGAAAGCCCGGACTTTTGGTTGTCACTGATTTAGACGACGCGAGGCTTTTAAGGGCGGCACAAATCCATTCGCCTATAGAAGCTAAGAAAAACGGTGTTAATCTTATTTACAAAAAAACCAGCGACCACGCTGAACTTCTGGCGCTAACCGGCGGTCGAGGCTTTGACGATGTTTTTGTCTATGCCCCTGTTGTACCGCTTGTTGAATTAGGTGATAAAATTCTTGGAAAAGACGGCTGCTTAAATTTCTTTGCAGGTCCTACCAGTCCGGATTTTTCTGCGAAGTTTAATTTTTACAATGTTCACTACGCATCTACACATATTGTCGGTACCAGCGGCGGCAATACCGATGACATGCGAGAGGCTCTGTCCTTAGTTGAAAAGGGGCTGATTAATCCGGCTGCAATGATTACTCATGTCGGCGGCTTGGACGCTGTTATCGATACCACCTTAACACTTGACAAAATCCCCGGGGGCAAAAAGCTCATTTATACTCATATTTCAATGCCGCTGACGCCCATTGAAGATTTTGAAAAACTGGACGACCCATTATTTCAAAAGCTTGCGGAGATCATTAAAAGAAATAACGGCATCTGGTGTGCCGAGGCTGAAAGATTTTTATTGGAAGGGAATGTGTGCTGAGTATGGCAACTGCTGTAATAATGCCGAGACAGGGGCAATCTGTTGAAAGCTGTATCATTGGTAAGTGGCATAAGCAAAAAGGCGATAAAGTTCAGGTCGGAGATATCCTGTTTGCCTATGAGACGGATAAGGCAACCTTTGAAGAGGACGCGAAAACCGATGGTATTTTGCTCGATGTTTTCTATGAGGAGGGCGATGAGGTTGAGTGTTTGAAGGTCGTATGCGTTATTGGAAATGAAGGGGAAAGTGTAGAAGAGTTCAGGGATGCACCCAATGTGCAGCAGGCGCCGTCAAATGATATGCCGCCTGTCTCCGCTGCGGCTGAAACTGCGGTGACAAGCAGAGAATCTGCTCCCGCTTTCAACATAAGCTCGTCGGAAGTCGCACCTATCGGCGTAGCCGCATCCGATGTGCATGGTTTGCGGATTTCACCTCGCGCAAGAACGCTTGCTGCGAAGACCGGCGCCGATCTTTCAAAGGCAATTCCTACCGGAGCCAATAACCGCATAATTGAAAGCGATGTACAAAAAGTCATCGCTGCCGGTCATTTATTCACGTCATCGGTTGACGGCGCCGGGTCTGGCATCATCGGAACCGGTATAGGCGGCAGGGTAAGGACGCAGGATCTTATTTCATCCGTGCCTGCAGCTTCTGTAAAAGCAAGGCTCTCGTCTGCAGGGACTCCTATTGTTCCGGATTGCGAGCAAATAAAGCTGAGTAATGTGCGAAAGTTTATCGCAAGAGCTATGCATAGTTCCCTTTCAGACTCGGCACAGCTTACGCATCATTCATCTTTCGATGCAACCGATGTTATGGCTTTTCGTAAGAATCTGAAATCCGTTGAAAATCACCCTGAACTCTCTAGAATTACAGTTACGGATATTCTGATCTACGCTACTTCCCGAGTACTCCTAAAGCATAAGAGCCTGAATGCATATTTTAACGGCGATAATATGACTATTTTCAATAATGTCCATATGGGGCTTGCTGTGGATGCGCCGCGCGGTTTGCTTGTTCCGACTATTTTTAACGCAAATGTCTTGTCTCTGAGCGAGATTTCCGTACATTCAAAAGCGCTTGCAGACAAAGCAAGAAATGGTACGCTTGCTCCCGACGAGCAAAAGGGAGGAACATTTACAATCTCCAATATAGGAAGCTTTGGCGTGGAAATGTTCACACCGGTACTTAACCCTCCGCAGACCGGTATTCTTGGCGTTTGCAATATCATCGAGCGCACCAGAAACGGTAAGTTCTATCCTGCAATGGGACTGTCGCTGACATATGATCACCGCGCAGCAGACGGAGCCGACGCCGGAAGGTTCCAAAAAGAGCTTATTGAATATCTGGAGAATTTCAGTTTTAATATTGTGCTTGATCCTGTTGGTCTATTTTGAGTATTACTCTGCACTTATGAGATGGCGAGTGCCGCCCCTGCGATTTATTACTACTGAGAGGATTTTACTGTATGTATGATTTAATAGTTATTGGCGGAGGTCCCGGAGGATATATGGCGGCAGAGCGCGCCGGACATGCCGGATTGAGTGTGCTTCTTATTGAAAAAAGAGAGCTTGGCGGCGTCTGTCTCAATGAGGGCTGCATTCCTTCAAAGACTTTACTTCACAGCGCAAAGATTTATGACTACGCTTTGCATGGGGAGGATTACGGCGTTAAAGTTGAGCGTGCAACTATTGACCATAAGTATGTTATAGCGCGGAAAAACAAAGTCGTTGATTCATTGGTGCGCGGAGTAAAGGCGCTGATGAAAGCAAATAAAGTGACTGTTATACAAGGAGAGGCTTATATAGTTAACAGTACGAGCGTCAAGGTCTCTGATAAGGTCTATGACGCAAAGCGGCTCATTATTGCCTCAGGTTCTGTGCCTGTGATTCCTCCTATCGCGGGCGTTTCTGAAGGCTTGAAGCAAGGCTTTGTCCTTACTAGCAGGGAGATTTTGGATTTGGAAGAGATTCCGGAAAATCTTGTTATCGTAGGCGGCGGCGTCATAGGTTTGGAAATGGCTTCTTATTACAATAGTGTAGGCTCAAATGTCACCGTAATAGAAATGCTCCCGAAAATCGGCGGTCCAATTGATCCCGAAATTGCCTCTATTTTGCAGAATAATTACCAAAAAAAGGGCATTAAGTTTATGTTGGGAACACGCGTTTCGGCAGTGACTGAGAATGAGGTTATTTTTGATGGCGGTCAAATCTTCGCAGATAAAGTTCTACTTTCCATTGGTCGCAAGCCATTTGTTGAAGGCTTTGGACTTGAGAACACAGGCGTAGCTATTGAGCGCGGGGCAGTAAAAACCGATAGCAACTCCCTGACCAGTGTTCCGAATATATATGCTGTCGGCGATGTAAATGGCGTTTACATGCTCGCCCATGCCGCCTATCGCGAAGCCGAAGTCGCGGTTAATCACATTCTCGGAAAGCATGATATCATGCGATATGATGCAATGCCTTCGGTTATTTACACTTCCCCGGAAGTTGCTTGCGTTGGTGAAACAGAAGAATCTGCAAAGATGAAGGGTATTGATTTTGCAAGCGTTACTGTTCCAATGGTTTATAGCGGTCGTTATCTTGCTGAAAACTCTGTCACGGACGGGATTTGCAAGGTTATTGTTGATAAGAAATACAATAGCATTATCGGCGTACACATAATCGGGAGCTACGCTTCTGAAATCATATTGAGCGCATGCACTATGATTGAGATGCAAATGCGTATCGATGATGTTAAAGAAGTCGTTTTCCCTCACCCTACGGTCAGTGAGATAATTCGCGAAGCTGTTTTTAGATTTTGACATCCTAAGTAGATATTTCACAATTTCCGGTAGTTTTCATATGAAGAAAAGGAGATAATTATGCCAAAAAATCAAGTAATGGACCCCAAAGAAATCAGAAAACCGGATTATATCAAGTTTAATGACATTCCGGTAAATCAGTATAGCAAGACGCTTACTGAGGAAAAAGCAAACTACTCAAATGAGGATTTTGTTAGAATCTTTCGCGATATGGCAATTATCCGCGAGTTTGAGACTATGCTATACTCCATTAAAACGACCAACTCGTATAATGGCGTGGAGTATAACAATCCCGGTCCCGCCCACCTTTCGCTAGGTCAGGAAGCCTCGGCTGTCGGGCAGGCATATCTTCTCGACAAAGACGATTATATTTTCGGCTCTCACCGCAGCCACGGCGAAATTTTGGCAAAGGGGCTTTCCTGCATTTATAAGATGGACGAAAAAGAGCTCATGTCCATCATGGAGTCTTTTTTCGACGGCGCAATTCTGAAAGTGATTGAGGACAAACAAAAAGACGTCAAGGACGTTGCCGTTGATTTTCTCATCTATGGCGCTCTGGCTGAGATTTTTGCCCGCGAGACCGGTTTTAACAAAGGTTTGGGCGGCTCAATGCATGCATTCTTCACTCCTTTTGGCATCTATCCAAATAATGCCATAGTCGGCGGCAGTGCGACAATTGCTATGGGCTCTGCATTATTTAAGAAAGTGAATCAAAAAAAGGGCATAGTCATTTCTAATGTCGGCGATGCTTCAATGGGCTGCGGACCTGTGTGGGAGGCGCTCAATATGGCGGCAATGGATCAGTACACAAAGCTCTGGGAAGAAAGCTATAAGGGCGGCTTGCCTATTATCTTTAATTTCTTTAATAATTTATACGGCATGGGCGGTCAGACTATCGGCGAGACAATGGCATATAACATGCTCGCTCGCGTAGGCGCCGGAGTTAATCCGGACCAGATGCACGCAGAACGTATAGACGGCTTTAATCCGCTTGCCGTAATTGATTCAATACGCCGTAAGAAAGCTCTTATAGAAAGCGGTAATGCGCCTGTTTTGCTTGATACTGTCACATATCGTTTCACAGGGCACTCCCCTTCCGACAGCGGCAGCTATCGCACAAAGGAGGAAGTGGAGCTATGGGAGGCTCAGGATTCACTCATTGCCTACAGCGAAGAGCTGGTAAAAGAAAAAATCTGCATCACAGATGACATTGAGAATATAAAAATGCATGTCAAAGAGCTCATGACAAAGGCGTGCAAGCTCGCTATTGATGACAGTATTTCCCCAAGAATCAAGCCTGAGAAAGTCGGCAAGCTTATGTTTTCAAATCTTCGTATCGAAAAAATGGAAGATCGAGAGCCCACTGTGCTTATGCCGAAAGAGAATAACCCTCGATCACAGCAAATTGCAAAAAGGGCAAGATATGCTTATGATGAAAACGGCAAACCCGTTTCAAAGGCAAAACAATATCAACTGCGCGACGGGCTTTATGAGGCAATTTTGGACAAATTTTACACCGATCCGACTTTGGTCGCCTACGGCGAGGACAATAGAGACTGGGGCGGAGCATTTGCCGTATATCGCGGACTGACCGAAGCGCTCCCCTATCACAGATTTTTTAACTCACCTATTTCCGAAGCAGCTATTGTTGGCAGCGCCGTTGGTTACGCGCTTTCCGGCGGACGTGTTATCGCCGAGCTTATGTATTGCGATTTCATTGGCCGCGCCGGAGATGAGGTTCTAAACCAGCTTTCAAAATGGCAGTCTATGAGCGCGGGTGTATTAAAGATGCCTGTGGTCTTGCGCGTATCTGTCGGCTCGAAATACGGAGCGCAGCACTCACAAGACTGGACTTCTCTCATTGCTCATATACCCGGACTAAAATGCGTCTTTCCTGTAACTCCGTATGACGCAAAAGGTTTGATGAATGCTGCGCTTAATGGCAGCGATCCGGTTGTGTTCTTTGAAAGTCAGCGTATCTACGATATCGGCGAGCAATTTGTAAAATCCGGCGTTCCCGAAGGTTATTATGAAATTCCGCTTGGCGAACCGGATATTAAGCTTTCCGGCGACGATATCACAATTTTGACAATTGGCGCGACCCTATATCCCGCTCTTGAAGCGGCAAAGCTGCTAAATGAAAAATACGGTCTTTCCGCGGAGGTTATCGACGCTCGCTCTATTGTTCCGTTTAACTACGAAAAAGTCATTGAAAGCGTCAAGAAGACAGGGAAAATAGTCATTGCTTCCGATGCTTGCGAAAGAGGTTCTCATATCAAGGATTTTGCTCATAGTATTACCGAGCTGGCGTTTGATTATCTTGACGCCCCGCCTGTAGCTGTCGGATCGAGAAACTGGATTACTCCGGCATTTGAGCTGGAAGAGGATTTCTTCCCTCAACCGGATTGGATTATTGACGCCATCCACCAAAAAATCATGCCGCTTAAAGACCACGTTCCAACACATAATTTCACAGAGATTGAACAATTGGAGCGCAGTAAAAAGGGTGTGTAATATCTCCGGATATCTATTCAATATCCATTAATACTAAAAAACTTTGAAAAGTGCCAAAATGGCACTTTTCACTTTACATAGATATATTTCGTGCTATTTTAGCAACTGTTTTGCAAAGGCTTTTGCTCCCGTGATGACTTCATCTGTTTGAAAGGATTTTATGTCTTTAATATGTCTTGCGGAGTACATTCCCACGTATTGAAGCTTCGAGTGCTCGCATAGACGGATAACCCCTACTTCAAACGGTTCGGTTGCATATTTGGCGTCATAGCCGTGTGTGGCGATGATTGCAACCTTTTTGCCTTCCCAAAGCGAACCTCTTGCGGCTTTTCCGTAGTATTTATTCAGCCCATAATGGCGGTCAAGCAATGCTTTCATCGGGGCTGTGCAAAACCATGTATAGATCGGGGTCGCAAAAACAACGCAATCACTGTTTATAATTGACTCCATTATCATTAGGACGTCATCTTTTATTACGCAGCCATATTCATCCGCCACATTTTGACATGCGCGGCAGCCGCTGCACGGCTGAATGTTCTTATCCGCTAAGGTAATGTAATCGACTTCACATTCATTTTCCACAAGTTCCGTAACGAATGGTTTTAGCAGCTCTGCCGTGTTCCCATTGAGACGAGGGCTGCCAATTATTACACAGAATTTCATTTTCGCACTCTCCATATAATCAATATATTGCGGCTTTTGATAATGACTCTGCAAGTATATATCCTCTAAACGCCGCCTGTCAACTGCGCCGACCGCGTGCTTCATAGCGCAAATAAAACGAATTTTAATAATGAGTATTCTCGAGCATTAAGAAGCATATCGCAGTATTACAGAGAAAAAAAGCTGTAAGTAATATTTTTTGCAAAATGGGTATTGACACCATTTTTCCAGTGTGGTATATATATTTGGCACGTTTGCGCATATTTTTTTGCGCTTTGAGCTTTTCAAAACATGCTGCCTCACCGCTTGGCAGGCTAGCAGGTACTTAATAATATGGAGGAATAAGAATGTCAACGACACTAGCAAGAAAGGAAACCGTTACGCGAAAATGGTATATCATTGACGCAGCCGGTAAGCCGCTCGGTCGCACCGCAGCCGTGGCAGCAAATCTTCTACGCGGCAAACATAAGGTCGATTACACCCCGAATGTCGATTGCGGCGATCATGTCATCGTCATAAACGCTTCTCAAGCTGTGCTTACAGGCAATAAGCTTGAGCAAAAATACTACCGCCGCCACAGCGGTTGGGTCGGCGGGCTCAAAGAAGTCCAGTACAAACGTATTATGGAAAGTAAGCCGGAGTTTGCTATGATGCAGGCTGTGCGAGGCATGATGTCAAAGAACTCTCGCGATCGCGGAGCACTCAAACGTCTGCGTATTTTCAGAAACGGCGAACACACTCACGAAGCACAGCAACCTGTTGCTTGGACACAGGAATAAGGGGGATTTTAATAATGTATACAAGTAAGAAGCCTTATTTATACGGCACAGGCAGAAGGAAGTCATCCGTTGCCAGAGTCCACCTTTTTCAGGGCGGTTCGGGCGCCATCACAATTAACGGCCGCGATATAGATGATTATTTCGGTCTTGAAACTCTCAAGTACATTGTACGTCAACCACTTAATGCTACCGAGACTTCCGGAAAAGTTGACATTAACTGCACTGTAAAGGGCGGCGGTGTTACCGGGCAGGCGGGGGCAATTCGTCATGGCATCTCACGCGCTCTTTTGCTGGTTGATGAAGCATACAGACCGGTTCTTAAGGACAAGGGCTTTTTAACCCGCGATCCGAGAATGAAGGAACGTAAAAAATACGGTCTCAAAGCTGCCAGAAGAGCTCCTCAATTCTCAAAGAGATAATCTGCAATTTTTGAGTGATATAGAACGTTTCGATAAGTCTTATTGATTGCCGGTCACCGGGTATCCAAAAAAACAGTTTGGTTTGAATCAATGCACGTCATTTGCGGCAGTTACATTTAAAATTCTGCTAAATTTTGTGCATGAGACTGTAACCATTGCGAGTTTTCGGATACACAGTGACCGGTTCCCTTATCGAAACCATGTGAAAAGCAACTTAAAACTGACTATTGACAAACCTATTACATTAGTGCATAATACACAACGGTGAACAAAGGCGTTCATCAAACTGATGTAAAAGACAGTCCGGATTATGCTCCGTTATGACTATCTTATACTACGTCGTTTGATGAGCGCCTTTATATGGTAAAATAATGAACAATGTTGAGCAAGTCATAAGCCGAGGCGCAAAGGTGCTGATTATCGGAAACCGCCCGGAAGTTAAAATGAGTGACAAGCTCTCATCCATTGTGCTGCAGCAATGTTGTGAGCTCTTTTCACCGTCACTGTCAGTTGTCGTTTTGCAGCTATTTAGTTATTATTTGGCCGCGAATAAAGGTTTGGACATAGATAAACCGCGAAATTTAGCCAAAAGTGTAACAGTAGAATAGAGGAGGCTCTTATATGAACAGTACAGCAAGTGAAGTCTTGGAATTTATTAAAGAAAATAATGTTAAATTTGTTAAGCTTAATTTTTGTGACGTTTTAGGACAACAAAAAAGCATCTCAATCATGGCAGGAGATTTGGAGTATGCGTTTGAAAATGGCATATCATTTGACGCCCATTCGATACGTGGTTTTCGTGATGTGACAAAGTCTGATCTACTCTTGTTCCCTGACCCTGCGACACTGGCTGTACTCCCGTGGCGTCCGGGACCGGGCAGCGTTGTGCGCTTCTATTGCGATATAAAGAATCCGGATGGGTCAATATTTATTAACGACGGCAGGTCTTTACTGAAAAAAGCTGTTGAGAGTATGCGCAAACATGGATATATCTGTAAAGTTGGAGCGGAATGTGAGTTTTATCTTTTCAAAACCGATGAAAACGGCGACCCGACTAATATCCCGTTTGACAAAGGCGGATACCTGGATATCGCACCTCTTGACCGTGGTGAGGATGTGCGGCGTGAGATATGCCTAACGCTTGAAGAAATGGGTGTAACACCTGAAGCTTCGCATCATGAGCAGGGACCGGGACAAAATGAGATCGACTTCATGTTCAGCGACGCCTTGACTAGCGCAGATAATTTGCAAACATTTAAGACCGTTGTTAAGGCTATTGCCGCACGTAACGGATTATTTGCATCATTTATGCCAAAACCACTGCCGGACGCTCCTGGTAATGGTATGCACGTTAATCTTTCATTATCACAAAACGGGCGCAACATTTTCAAAAATGTAAGCGAAGGGCATTCAAATGTAGCTGAAAGCTTCATCGCCGGAATATTTGCTAAAGCACCTGAAATTACAGCCTTTTTGAATCCGCTTGTAAATTCATATGAACGCTTCGGCAAATTTGATGCACCTAAATATGTTTCATGGTCGCATCAAAACCGCTCACAGCTTATCAGAATTCCCGCCGCAACAGGTGAAAGGGTCAGAATGGAGCTTCGCTCACCCGACCCATCGCTTAATCCGTATCTTTCGTTCGCTCTGATAATTTCCGCAGGGCTTGACGGAATAGAAAATGAGTTAGCACTCCCCCCCACTGTCGATGCGGATTTACAGAAGGAGAATATAAATATAACAAAATCACTCGCAATGCTGCCTGACAGCTTGGAAAAAGCTATAGCACTCGCGGAGAACAGCGATTTTATCAAAAATGTTATAGGTGAAGATTTGCTCACCCGTTATCTTGAGCTAAAAAAGGCGGAAATAAAAGAATTTTCAATTGCTAAAAATAAGGCGGATTTCTATAGGGACAGATACTTTGGAATAATTTAATCAGCATATACAGGAAAAATAAGAAGAGAGGTGGCGATAGCATGGAAAGCGCTTTAATAGTTTCAAATAATAAAAAAAGCACAGAGTTTTTCTCAGAAATGTTAAATGCTGCGTCCATAAATCAAATTGCTACCTCTCAATCATGCAGCGAAGCACGAAGGTTACTTTTAGAGCGGGATTATGACCTGGTGATAGTTAATGCACCACTTCATGACGAATCAGGTGAAAACCTATCAAGATATATCGCTTCAAAAGGCGCATCACAAGTAATTCTTGCAATAAAGAACGAGTATTTTAATGAAGTGTCCGCTGTTTGTGAAAGCGACGGTGTTTTGACAGTTTCAAAGCCAATAAACAAAACCGTATTTTGGTCGGCAATTTCACTTGCAAAATCGGCACAGCGAAAAATAAAGCAAATACAAACAAAGTATTCGCAATTACAGCAAAAAGTTGAAGATATCAGAATCGTTGACCGTGCAAAACTGATATTGATTTCATACATGGATATGGATGAAAAAGAAGCGCACAGGTACATAGAAAAAAGAGCTATGGATTTGCGCACTACCAAAAGAGGAATTGCTGAAGGCATAATAAAAACGTATGAGAGTTAGGAGCATCGTAAGCGTGGTTTTTAGGATTTGCAGCGACCCGACTTGGAGGTATCGGCATGATAAGCATAATTGATTATAAAGCAGGCAACGCTCCAAGTGTTGCTCATGCGGTTTCGCATCTTGGATATGATGCGTCATTAGTACGCAATCGGCAAGATTTGGAAAGTTCAACCCATATTATTCTGCCGGGCGTGGGCAGTGCAAAAGCAACAATGAACTCGTTGCACGAGCTTGATTTGATAAAAACGCTTGAAGATATAGTGCTACGAAAGAAAGTGTATTTTTTGGGCATTTGTATCGGTATGCAAGTTCTTTTTCAGCATAGCGAGGAAGAAAACACGAGCTGTCTGGGATGGCTTAGCGGAAATGTGGTTAAATATAATGCTTCCGATGTTAGGGTACCTCAAATGGGTTGGAATAAAGTGCGATTCGTAAAAAATACACCAATTGATATAAGTGACGACTATTTTTACTTCGTAAATTCATATTATGCTGTACCCGAAAATGACTTCGACGTATGGGCGGTTGCTGACTACAACGACCCGTTTACAGCAGCAGTTAATAAAAGCAATATTTTTGCCACTCAATTTCATGTTGAAAAAAGCGGTAAAGCAGGTCTTGCATTATTGGATAACTATCTAAGTATGACAGTGAGGGATTGATTTATGCTGACAAAACGATTGATTGCCTGTTTTGATATCATAGATGGCAGGGTAACAAAAGCAGTACAGTTTCAAGATAACATTGACGTTGCCCCTGCTGCGGATTTAGCAGATATATTGTATGAAGCACAGATTGATGAATTGATTTTTTATGACATTACCGCCAGTTCACAAAAGCGGGAGATAGATATCGAAACAGTAAAGAGAGTGGCTGAGCGAATATTTATTCCTTTTACAGTCGGTGGTGGTATAAGGAATCTTGATGATATGTATAAGACTCTGAAAGCCGGAGCAGAAAAGATTAGTGTTGATTCTATGGCTGTTAGAAATCCTAAAATTATTTCAGATGGTGCTAAAGCCTTTGGTTCACAGTGTATCGTGTTGTCTACGCAGGTAAAAAAAACGGCGTCGACATCTAGCGGTTATGAAGTGTTTATAGACGGTGCAAGAGTTGCTACCGGCATGGATGCAATAGAATGGATAAAGCAGGGTCAGGAACTTGGAGCAGGCGAAATATGCGTAAACAGTATTGATTATGACGGAACATTGTCCGGATATGATATAGATTTGATGAAGCTTGCGGATGCGGCTGTATCTGTTCCCCTCATTGCATCTGGTGGAGCTGGATTGCCGGAACATCTAAAATCACTCTTTATAAATACAGAAGCTCAGGCTGCTATTATTAGCAGTATGCTCTATTCTCCCAGACTAAATAAGAATTTTACAGTTCGTGAGCTTAAAGAGTTCCTTATACAAAATGACATTGAGGTGCGCCCTCCGAAATAGTTGCAGGTCAAGGACACCTGGTATCCGAAAATATGGGTGTATGATTTCTTGTGAATTTGATATTGACATTATACCTCGTTTGTGTTAAAGTGACTTTAGTAAACAAAGACGTTTATTGACAAAATGGCATTGCGCCAGTTGTCGGTAGGCGTCTTTTTTGTATTAAGTTTTAGGAGGGATCATCTTGTCATACACTATGAAGATACTTGAAAAAGCAATCAGCAAAAACCCACATGAACCGGAATTTCATCAGGCGTTGACTGAATTGCTTCCAACGCTCGAGCCATTTGTTGAAGAAAACCCGGAGTACACAAATGCGGGAATACTGGAAAGATTAGTAGAGCCGGAAAGGCAAATAGTTTTCAGAGTCCCGTGGGTTGATGACAGCGGCGCCGTTCAGGTCAACCGTGGTTATCGTGTCCAGTTTAACTCGGCTATAGGACCATATAAAGGCGGACTACGCTTTCATCCTAGCGTGAGTTTGAGCATAATGAAGTTTCTTGCCTTTGAGCAAACCTTTAAGAACTCATTAACCGGCTTACCGATTGGCGGCGGTAAGGGCGGATCTGATTTTGACCCCAAGGGTAAGTCGGATCGTGAAGTCATGGCTTTCTGCCAGAGTTTTATGAATGAACTTTACCACTACATCGGAGCGGATCAGGATGTTCCTGCAGGCGACATTGGCGTCGGTGGTCGTGAAGTTGGTTATATGTACGGTCAGTACAAACGCTTAACCGGATGCTATGAAGGCTCTTTCACAGGTAAAGGAATCCCCTTCGGTGGTTCATTAGGGCGCACTGAAGCTACAGGTTACGGTTTGGTATACATGGTGGAAAACATGCTCAGTGCGATGGATACGAACTTTGAGAGTAAAACGGTAGCAATATCCGGAAGTGGAAATGTTGCAATTTATGCAGCAGAAAAAGCAAACAGCTTTGGAGCAAAAGTCATTACTATGAGCGATTCCGGCGGCTATGTATACGATCCTGAAGGTATTGATTTAGAGCTTGTAAAACAGATAAAAGAAGTACAGCGGGGACGCATCAGTGAGTATGCTAAGCAAAAGAAAAGCGCTCAGTACAAAGAAAATGGCTTGGTATGGTCAGTTCCGTGTGATATTGCATTACCATGTGCAACACAAAACGAGTTGCTGGAAGACGGCGCTAAAATGCTGGTTAAAAACGGGTGTATCGCTGTGGCAGAAGGGGCAAACATGCCGACTTCAATTGAAGCTACACATATATTGCAAGAGGGAGGCGTTTTCTTCGCTCCCGGAAAAGCGGCAAACGCCGGCGGTGTTGCAGTTTCCGCACTGGAAATGGCACAAAACAGTTCGCGTGTTTCATGGTCTTTTGAAGAAGTTGACAGTAAACTCCGAACTATTATGTATGACATTTTTATGAGTTGCTACGAAACGGCGGAAGAATACGGGATGAAAGGCGACCTGGTTGCGGGGGCAAATATAGCAGGCTTTAAAAAGGTTGCTGTTGCAATGCTCATGCAGGGCGTAGTTTAGCGAAAACTGTGTTACAGGTAACTGGGCATCCAAAAACACAGATTGGTTACAGTCTAGGCACGTCACTTGCGTCATAAACTTGTAAAAACTGCTAACTTGTGTGCTTGAGACTGTAACCATTGCGAGTTTTCGGATACCCAGTGACCTTCAGCAAAAATTATATTTAATAAAACTAAAACTCAAATCAATAAAGTATGGAGGAAAAGAAAATGACAACAACAAGAACAACTAATCGGATACCGGCATCTTTAAGAAAGAGACTAAAGGCAACAAGACGTGTTTTCCCGGATAAGAATAGTCCTGCAGAAAAGTCTGTTAATCAAAACGAAGCAATGTCTGTCAATATGGGTAAACCTATCACGGCGCCTTGCCTGATTCCTGTACTGCACGCATCAACACCAAAATGCATAAACAATCCATTCATGGTAAACGGAGAACCTTACGGTGTTACTGCATTATCGTTCGGCACACCGCATGGCGCTGTATTTGTAGATGATGTAGACGGTCTGGACGTGGCAACGCTAGGGGCGGCATTAGGAACACACGCGCTGTTCCCTCAAGGTGCAAGTATTGTTTTTGCTCAGGTGGTTGACAAAGAAAATGTAAAAGCACGTTTATGGCACAGAGACCACGGAGGTATTTTATTTACCCCCGAGGCTGCGACTGTTGCAGGTACGGCAGCAAAGATGCTTCAAAAAGTATCTTCCGGTAATGTGACAGTAAAAATGAGTGAAAACATCGTAAATGTGGAGTGGAATCACGGCGATGATGAAGCGGTATTAACAGGAAAAGCAAGCTTGTTTCGTACAAACTGAAGTTACATGACTTAATGGAGCTTGATGACGAATTTAGAAGATTTATATGAAAATTAAACACCGAAAAAAGCGGCTTCCCAAAACATAAAGTCCGGGAAGCCGCTAATCACAAGTGATTGGAGCTTCTGGTCGGATTCGAACCGACTACCTGCTCATTACGAATGAGCTGCTCTACCGACTGAGCTACAGAAGCAAATATGAAATTAATCAAGCGAAAACCTACGGATGCGAATTGAATTTTACTATATCCATCCCGACTTGTCAACATGAATAAAACGTGGTATTATTGTTTGGAAATGGAGAAACGACATGGATAATAATATAATTAGCATGGATATGATGCGTGTCGCAAATCTTTTTAAGTCAGATCAAACATTGGCGTGGAAGCTATTGTCAGCATATATGTGGCCTTGGGAAGCTTTACCGGAATTTGGGAATTTTTTAAGAGAACTCTTTTTACAGTTGGATCCTATGGATTATCATGTGCTTGACAATGACGTTTGGATACATAAGAGCGCAACTGTCGCGCCTACGGCGTATATCGGCAATTCCGTTGTCATTTGTGAAGGCGCGGATGTCCGGCATGGCGCTTTCATCAGGGAAAAAGCTCTTATCGGCAAGGGCGCCGTAATCGGTAACTCAACTGAGCTGAAAAATACTATTTTGTTTGACGAGGTGCAGGTTCCTCATTATAATTACGTTGGCGATTCGATTTTGGGTTATAAATCACATATGGGCGCCGGGGCAATAACTTCTAATGTAAAAAGTGACAAGACATTGGTTACTGTAGCTTTCGGCGACAACAAAATTGAAACAGGGCTCAGAAAGTTCGGCGCTATTTTAGGTGACAGTGTAGAGGTCGGATGTAACAGCGTGCTTAATCCGGGAACCGTTGTCGGCGCCGGAGCTATGGTATATCCTTTGTCCTTTGTTCGCGGCTTTGTCCCTGCAAACAGTATTTATAAGCGTCAGGGCGAGTTGGTGGTCAGATACGACTAGCACAAGGTGGGATTAGGGTTTATGGATTTTAATAGGCTGTCACATGCATATATTGTCAGTCCGGAGCTTGCAAATACAATTGCTATGGGTGCGGTATGTTCCGCAGACAGCAACAACAAGCCATGCGGCAACTGCGCAAATTGTATAAAGTCATTGCGGGATATCCACCCTGACATCGAAATAATAAAAAAAGCCGAAGATAAAAAAGACATAATTGTTGAGCAGATTAGGGCTATTAAGAAAAAGGTAATTGAGATTCCCAATGATTCTGCAAAAAAAGTGTACATTGTAGTTGATGCGGATTTAATGAATATGAATGCTCAAAACGCATTTTTGCAACTGTTGGAGGAGCCCCCAAATCATGCGGTGTTCATTTTAAGTACCCAGCATCCTTCCGCATTGCTCCCGACCGTTCTCTCGCGCTGCGTCAGGCTCAATACTTTGCCTGTGCATCAAGAGTTATCGTCTGTCGCCGATGAGATGGCGCTTGAGCTTCTCGCTGCGATTGATAGCGGAGACGTCGCACTTGTTACATTTATGTTTAAGCTTGAAAAGCTTGAAAAAGAGGTTTTTTATGATTTCATTGAAGCCTCAAGAGAGCATGTTGTAAAGATGCTTGCTTTTTCTCCGAATGGCGCAACTGATTCCGCAGTCCTTTCCCGCACCGAAAGATTGCTTGTAAAGGCACGAGATATGGTAGATTTAAATGTCGGTCTGGGACATGTATCCGGAATGATTTGCGCCGGTCTGGTCGCTCGTGAGTAATATATAAGGCAAAGAAAAACTGATTTTGAAATGAGGATTAATTTTGACTGAGATAGTTGGCGTCCAATTTAACGAGAGAGGCAAGGTATACTATTTTGCTCCCGAAGGGCTAACTGTGGGGCTTGGCGAAAATGTAATTGTTGAGACCGCAAAGGGTCTGGAATATGGGCTGTGCGCGCGTGCAAACATCTTCGTTGATGATGAGAAAGTCGTCGCGCCGCTCAGACCTGTTGTGCGCATCGCAACGGAGGAAGATAATAAGATTTTTCAAGCCGGAAAGGATAAGGAAAAAGATGCTTTTGACTACTGCCAAAAGAGAATCGCTGATTTTGCCCTTGATATGAAGCTTGTCCGCGTTGAGTACGGTTTTGAAGGCAGCAAGATTTTGTTTTTCTTTACATCCGAAGGGCGGGTAGACTTTAGGGAGCTTGTAAAAGACCTTGCCGGTCAGTTCAGGTCAAGAATTGAGCTGCGCCAGATTGGTGTGCGAGATGAGGCAAAGATGCTCGGCGGCTTGGGTGTGTGCGGAAAGATTTTTTGCTGCTCGCAGTTTTTGACCGAGTTTCACCCGGTTTCAATAAAAATGGCTAAGACACAAGGACTTTCGCTAAACCCGACAAAAATTTCCGGCACATGCGGACGTCTGATGTGCTGCCTAAAGTATGAAGAACATGCCTATGAGGATCTTGTAAAAAAAGCCCCAAAGATAGCGGCTTTTGTTGATACTCCATCCGGAAAGGGTACCGTTATTAATGTCAATTTGCTCCGGGGAAATGCAAAGGTCAGGTTGGAGGACGGAGTTGATACCACCCTGAAAACTTTCACATTTGAAGAGCTTGATATACTTGGCGGAAAAGGGCGCAGAGCTGAGTATATAGCGGCAAGGGATGAGGGCAAGCTTGAGGAAGCCGGATTCAAGGTCACTCCGCCCCCCGAGCTCAAGCTCAAACTTGATTCTACGCTCCCCAACTCAAATGGTGGGCGAAAGCCTGCAGGAAGTGATCAAAAGCATAATAATAACACGCCCAATAAAACCCAAGAACACCGCAAAACCTCGGCTCCGGCGCAAGGCGAGAGGTCTAAAGATAACGAAAAGACCGCTCATCCTAACCGTCCGCAGCCTTTTGACGGTGTACAGCACAAAAAACCACATTTTAAGCGCCGCAGAGGTAACCGCGGGAATTCAAAATAATGATTGGAGTGTAATTTGATGTTTTGCGGCAGAGATGCGCAGCTTAAAAAGCTCAACAGCATTTTTAACAGCTCTAAATTTGAGTGTGTTATTATGCATGGGCGGCTGCGTGTTGGAAAGACCGCTATACTTCGTGAATTTATAAAGGGTAAGCCGGCGATATACTTTGCCGCACAGGAAACCGATGAGCGTTATAACATGGTTTCGCTTACGCGGAGCGTTAATTCTCACTCCGGCGGGGCTTTTTCGACTGCAACTCATGCCGGCATAGACGAAATATTTGAACATATCGCAAAGCTTGCCATGACCAATAGACTGATATTGGTTATAGATGATTATCAATATCTCGTCTCAGCAAATAAGGATATTTCTAAAATCATATGCAACTTGATTGATAAATATCTCAAGGACAGTAGGCTCATGATGATTATTTGCGGTAGCAGCGCACCGGTAATGGCAACCGAAGCATTGAGCTATGACAGTTTTTTTCATGGAAAGCGTACCGCGCAAATCAAAGTCCTGCCGTTTTCGTTTTTTGAAACCAAGCGCCATTATGATGATTTTTCTCCTTTCGACATCGCCGTAATATATGGATTGACCGGAGGAGTGCCAAAATACATAAGCCTGATGGATCACGAGCTCCCAATCGAAGAAAATATCAAGCGGACCTTTTTTGACAGTTCTTCGTTCTTGTTTGAAGAGCCTGCAAGCTTTCTTCGCCGGGAAGTGCGCGATCCGTCGCTGTATAATGCTGTGCTGCGCACGATTGCGAGCGGACTTGAAAAGAATTCTGAAATTGCTGCCGCAGTGGGGCTGGAAACGAGTGCGTGTACTGCTTATTTAAATAATCTAATATCCTTTGGCATCGTAAAAAAGCATACTCCAATCACAGAGAAAGCCGGCAAGAAGACCATTTATGTGATTGAGGATAGTTTTTTTCGTTTTTGGTATCGTTTTGTTCCTGATAATCTGTCAAATGTTCAACTCGGAAAATTCGGTATGTTTTGGCGCAAGGTGGCAAGCGAAATTCCTGCGTTTATGCTGACTGTTTTTGAAGATATCTGCCGCGAGTGGGTTGAGCAGCGCAATCAGAGTGGCCGTCTTCCGATTGAATCTGTTGAAGTGGGTCGTTGGTGGGGTGTTAATCCCATAACAAAAGAGTCCTGCCGCATACCGATTGTCGCATATGCCGATGATGACAATGCGTTATTCGGTGATTGCGTATGGCAAGATGAGCCTGCGGATGAGGATGCTTTGCTATCTCTGGATGAGCGAAGCAGGTTATTCAGATATAAGCACAGGCATTTATTCCTTTTTTCCAGATCAGGCTTTTCTGATGAATGCGCAGCAGCAGCAGCGCGTATCGGCGCCAATCTTGTAATGTTTGAATAGCGCCTACTATCACTAATTACCCTACATTTTTTCCGGCGCTGTTACTCCCAGTATTTCTAAACAAATTTTTATCACTGAGCGGACTGTGTCAACAAGCTTGAGGCGAGCGAGAAGAATATCTTCTTTCTCGCCTTTTATCCGGCAAGCGCCGTAGAACCTGTGGAGTCTTGCGGCAAGTTCAATAACGTATCTATTTATTCTCGACGGGTCATAGTCGCGGACCGCGAGCTTTATTTCTTCGGGCAACATTGAAATTTGCTTTATAAGCTCCAGCTCAACTTCCGAGTATAGCAGACCGATATTAATTTGCGCATACTTAGGAACATCATATCCCTCCGACGAGAGCATTTTAACCATACTGCAAATACGAGCATGAGCATATTGCACATAATAAACCGGGTTTTCGCTGTCCTGCCTTACAGCAAGTCCTATGTCAAACTCAAGGTGGCTGTCCGGCTTTGCGTTAAAGAAAAATCGGCAGGCGTCAACTGAAATTTCATCCAATAGGTCACTTAGCGTCAGGGCTTTGCCTGTGCGCTTAGAAACCTTGACCGTTTCACCGTCGCGGACAAGCCTTACCATTTGCATTAAAAGAAAATCCAGCTTGCTTCCGTCAACATCCAGTGCATTTGCCGACATTGTCGCCTTCATTCTGACGGCATGACCGTGATGGTCTGCACCCCATACGTCCACAACTCTGTCAAAACCGCGATGCAACTTTTCCCGGTGATATGCAATATCAACAGCGTAATAGGTATAAAATCCGTTCGCCTTGCGCATAACCTCGTCCTTATCCGCGCCAAGCTCCATGTTGCTAAGCCATTGTGCGTCATCTACTTCGTAAATAAGTCCGCCCTTGTCGAGCAGTCTTATGGTCTGCGCCACATACCCGCTCTCATGCAGAGTACTCTCCAGAAACCATTCGTCAAAACTGATCCGATACCGCGCAAGGTCTTCTTTCATTTTTTCTATATTGTGCGGCAGTCCGAAAGCGATAAACTTTGCAACGCGCTCGTCTTCTTGCAAAGTACACAGCTCGTCGCCGTGTTCATTATATATCAAAGCCGCCAAGTTTTTTATATCGTCACCATAGTATCCATCCTCGGGAAAAGTATAATTTTCTTCTCCGAGACAAAGCTGCATATATCTGGCATTTATTGAGCGCCCAAACAACTCGACTTGGTTTCCCGCATCGTTGACATAGAATTCCCGCCAGACATTGTATCCTGCCTTACTAAAAATTGACGCCAAAGTGTCACCAAGCACCCCGCCGCGGGCATTGCCTATTGTCATAGGTCCGGTTGGATTTGCGGAAACAAATTCAACCATAACCCTTTTTCCTTGCCCTATATCGATTGCGCCATAGTTATCACCCATGTCCTCGGCAGTTTTTAACACCTCTCCATACCATTTTTCCGATAGAAAGAAATTGATAAAGCCCGGACCGGCTATAGAGCAATCGCGGAAATAACTTCCTTCAAGCTCAATCTGCCCGACTATTGCCTGCGCAATATTTCTCGGAGCAAGCTTGAGCTGCTTTGCCGCGGACATTGCGTGTGTCGCTGCATAGTCGCCGTTCGCGCTGTCGCGCGGAATTTCTACTGTGCCGGAAAGCGGCGCACCGTTAGGAAGATTTCCCGCCGTCCGCGCCATTTCACACGCCTTATTGATGATTTCGTCAATTTGTTTCTTTGCGTTTTCAATCATGTTCATGGGCAATCCTCAATATCTTTATTGTTGAAAAGACCTAATATTTATTTGAAACAGATTCTTGCTGACTGAGATATTGTCCACCTCGATATCATATCGAATTTCGAGTGAGCCCCCATCGTCGCACATGTTTTTCTTTATGCTATGCGTATCAATCCCCATAAGTATTGAACCAAATGGGGTTTCGTACAGAAAATGATGCTTTTGCTTTTCTGAAAAAATCATATCTCCGCTCAACCCATTGTCACGGCTCAAAACAACACGGTCCGGTTCAACATTGAATGTTGTAAGCATTCCACCAATACCTGTCAGCTCACTTTCTACGTAGCTAAATGTCGATATATCGTCTTTGAAGCTGTATTCCCCATCGGTCATCAGTTCAAATGCGTCATTTTCACCTTCTGTAGGCATCGGCGTGCCTTTTATTGATATCATTACCTTTTTCATTGTCCGATACTCCATTCTTGAAATAAAACCCAAAACTTGCAGTCACTTTCACTCCAATGTTACCTGCTCCACCATCCCGGACACCTCCGATTCAAGAAATCTCGATGCAAGAGTTGAGAATCCATCTATACTGTCTGTTACAAAGTAGCTAACCGTCCCTTTAGACGTATTTGTGCTGAGTTTGTTCCGTGCATGTAAGTCCATTGCCACCATTTTTGCCGTTTGAGCCCCTGAGTCTATCAGCATGACTTCCGGGCCCATTATTTTTGATATAACGTCATGTAGCAACGGATAATGTGTACATCCGAGAATCAATGTGTCTATCCCGGCTTCTCTGAGCACATTCAAGTAGTCCTCTGCTATCGTCAGTGCCGCTATATCCTCGTTACTTGTTCTTCCGTTTTCCGCAAGCGCAACAAATAGCGGACACGCTTCTGAGAACACTTGCATTTGCGGCGCCGCTTTTTTTATAGCCTCCTCGTATGCGCCGCTCTTAATCGTCATCTGTGTGCCTATGACTCCGATTTTTCCGTTTTTTGTCATTGAAATTGCTGCTTTTGCGGGAGTGTTGACTACTTCATACACAGGCATTTCATATGCTGCAGAGAGTTTTTCGTAGGCAACAGAGCTGACTGTGTTGCATGCGATAACCATCGCTTTTATGTCAAATCCGGCAAGAAAGGCGGCGTCCTGTCCGGCATACTTTATAATCGTTTCTCTTGATCGCGATCCATAAGGTACCCTGCCTGTATCACCTAAGTAAACAATGTTTTCCCGCGGTAGGTATTCTAACAGTTTTTTCACTGTTGTCAGTCCGCCAAGTCCTGAATCGAAGACGCCGATTGGTCTATTGTCCAATGCTTTCCCCTCTCCGGCAATAAGCTTGTCGCTGTTTTTATCCGTTTTGTAAAACACCTGCCATAATACGACAATACTGGAAATAACACAAGTAAAAGTTTTTTTAACAAATCAGAAAGTGTGCAAATTATTATACCAATAGGGTTTGTGCTAGAGACAGTAATGTTGCAAGTAGTATTCCCGGTCACTTGGACTTCGCCACGGTTTACAGCAAAACCGATGTGCGGTTTACTTTTAAGAATGGAGTGGAATTCAAGACTTAATCATGTGGGAAATTGAAATCCTTCGATTGCGGCTTCAAATGCAATCAGGGATTTTTTGATATTCGCGCTTATTTCACTCTTGATATGAGCACGAAAATCAAATTTATTTTTGATTATTGTGCGAGTTTGAGATATAATAAGAGCATAAAAATCAAATCGGAGGTGGACAACTTGCCTTTGCCTAATAATCTACAGTCAATTTTATCGCAAAACGGCGGTACAGTCACTACAGCCCAAGCAAACCATGCCGGCGTTTCAAACGAGCGCTTACGACTGCTTGTAAAGTCCGGTGACTTGGAGCGGGTCACCTTTGGCGTGTATGTTTCACCTGATGTGTTTGCTGATAAAATGTATGCTACCCAGTTGCGTCGACCAAAAATTATTTTTTCACATGAGACTGCCTTGTTTTTACATGACCTTACTGACCGTGACCCATTAGGCTATACCATTACCGTGCCGACCGGCTATAACACTACTCGTCTAAGAGCGGACGGTCTTATCGTTTTCACTATCAAACGTGAGCTACATGAAGTTGGGGTCACACAGCTTTCGACGATGTTTGGGAACGAGGTCGCTGTTTATGGTTTGGAGCGCACAATCTGCGACTGCCTACGAAGTCGCAATCAAATGGACATCGCAGTTGTGGCCGATGCTGTAAAGCGATATGCCCGGCGTAAAGAAAAAAACCTGAATATGCTAATGCAGATGGCAGAAGCATTTAACGTGACAAAACCACTCAGAAGCTACATGGAGGTGCTGTTGTGAAAACATCGACGGGGTTAAAGGCTCTCGTCCGTAACTTATCAAGAGCCAAGAATGTGGAAGCTGAAATCATCCTGCGAAACTTTATGTTGGAGCGTTTCTTGGAAAGAGTTTCACTTTCGGAACATAAGAACAGTTTTATCCTCAAGGGCGGTATGCTCATCACAGCGATGGTCGGAATAGATACCAGAACAACAATGGATATGGACGCAACCATCAAAGGCAGGTTGTTAACTGGGTCTGAGGTAGCCACATTTATTGAACAGATATTACAAATCCCACTTGATGACGGAGTATCCTTTTCCATGCGTGGCATTGAAGAAATCCGGGAAGAAGCAGACTACCCCGGATACCGTGCTTCAATTGAAGCTATTCTTGATAAAACCCGCCAAACCCTAAAAGTGGATTTAACAACAGGCGACTTCGTTACGCCAAGGGAAATTGAATACAGTTTCCGGTTGATGTTCGAGGATAGGGCTATCAGCATATGGGCTTACAATTTAGAAACCGTTCTTGCAGAGAAATTTGAAACAATAATCACCCGTGGCATTACAAATTCTCGCATGAGAGATTTTTACGACATTTTCATCCTCACCACAACTCAGACATATGACGCTGATATTTTTAAAGCGGCATTGGTAAACACAGCGAAAAAGCGCGGAACGACCAAGCAGATGGCGGACATAAATTTTGTTCTTCAAATTGTATCAGATAGTTCCATACTGATTGACCTCTGGCAACGGTATCAGAAAAAATTCACTTATGCTGCTGATGTCTCATGGAATATGGCGATAGCAGCATTGAACAAACTGGCGAATATATAAAATTCCAGAGCTAAAAACCACGATTGCGACTTAAATCGCTCTCGTGGTTCAAAATTACTTTTTCTTTGGCAAGGATGGGATAATATTTGATAACCATTTATCAAATTGTGTTCCTTTATCACCTTCGTAAACATCATATGCCTATGGATACATTTCCGCAAAATACATTAGTCAGGTGCTTTTTTGCAATATCTCTGAGTTTGAGTATTGTCTCTTTTGGAGTGGGCGTCTCGCTTGCGTAATTATAACGCGGAAAAAATCTTGATAAATGAAGCGGAAGCTCCGGGTCGATTGATGCGAGCCATCTTGCCATGTCTTCGATATCATCCTCATTTTCACCGGGGATAATAAGCGCGGTAATCTCTACATGGCATTTGACGTGCGCTGTAATAATTGTTTCCTTTACCGCCTCCAAGTTGCCGCCAACTCTTTTGTAAAACCCTTCTGAGAATGCTTTTAAGTCGATGTTCATCGCGTCAATGAGCGGCAGCAGTTCTTTTAGCGGCTGAGTGCTAATATATCCATTTGTTACCAAAATGTTTTTCAGACCTTCTTCATGTATTTTTTTTGCGCAGTCATACACAAATTCGTATCCAATAAGAGGTTCGTTATATGTGTATGCTACCCCTATGTTCTTTTCGGATATGTATTGTTTTGCGAGTTTTGCGATATCATCCGGCATAAGTTTTGGACTGCTTTGCAGTTTTTCTTTGCTTTTTGCCATCGAGATTTCATAGTTTTGGCAGAATTGGCAGTTAAGGTTACAGCCCAGGCTGCCAATTGACAGAATGTTTTTGCCGGCCTCAAACATACGTAAGGGCTTTTTTTCGATTGGATCAAGCGCAATGGCGGCAACAGCTCCGTAGCTTCGCGCTATAAGTTCGCCGTTTATATTTTCCCGGACTCCGCACTTCCCTGTCGAGCTTTCTATAATTGAGCAGTTATGCGGGCAGAGCTTGCATAGAATATTTCCATTTTCGGTTTTTTCCCAAAATATTGCCTGTCTATGCCCTCTTTTACTCATATCTTGTGACCTCGAATCGTTCGAGTTTTATCGGCTCATTATCTGTGATTCCTGCTTTACTTTTTGCAATATTTATTTGCTCTTCTACTGTATCAATGCCGTCAAGGTTTGGCAGAAGCAGCCCTCGTTTATTGCCGCTCGATACGATAACCCCATACCGTTTGACGTTCAAATCCCCGGCGTCCGTTATCGGCTCAGGTGCAGCCAGAACGTCCACCTTATATGTCAAATATGGCAATTCAGATTCCCTCACCGGAATAAATCTTGTGTCACGCAGACCTGCCGATACAGCATTTTGAATTATCTCATCAGCTATGCATTGCGTTGTTGGAGCAATCGTACCAATACAGCCGCGCAACTGCCCGTTTAGATGGAGCGATACGAACACACCGGCTCTGTGCTTTAGAGGTTTTTCTGTCATCTGATCCGGCATTGTAAGTGTATTTCCGGTCATTACTTTGTGCTCCAGCGAGCGCCGCGCAAGCGAGCGGAATATGTCTTCATCCGCTCTTATTTTGCTTACTTTATCCAGAGCGCACTTCTCATATTGAGCTAGAAAGTCCCTGCTTGCGTCATATTCTCCCGGAGAAAAAGACGCTACCGCATATCCCACGCCAAACGGTCCTTCGTGGGAAAAAAGTCTCGTGTCTGTCTTTCGCTTGTCCATACACCCTGCAAGCACCATCAGCGAGTTATAGCCGCATTCGGCGGCACGTTCTCTAAGCTCCTCAGATATCTCAAACAGCGGAAGAAAATCCCCGTCGGTCAGTGCTCTTGCAATTATTTTCTCAAATTCCGCGCCTTCCCGAGCATATCCGTATGGTCCGTCATGCGTGAGCTTGTGAGATAAATCCGAAGAAGCTATAAGGATTGTTCTGCGACCAAGAGCCTCAGCTGCCTCGCTTATCATCCGCCCCAGCCTATAATGTTCCGCAGGATTTAACCCCGATTGTGAAATCCTCAGTGTTTTGTAGTCTGTGTATCTATTGTTTATAAACCACATCGGTACCATAACACCGTGGTCAAGCTTCTTGTCTTTTTCGCCTAATGTGCCCGCCGGAAATTCTTTCTGCTCCGCAAGCTCGGCAAGCTTATCTGCAAACTCTGTGTCATAAACTGTTTCAAGTTTTATTTGTGCCGCTCCGAATCGTCCAAAGTCGCCTTGTGCGGATTTTCCCGGTGAAATGTGAAAGTAATCGGCATATAGCACATTGTGTGGTGTTACATAGATTATGGTCTCAGGCGCAAGCTGCTCAATTTCCTTTGCGACTTCATCTGCGGCTGCCAATGTGTCGCTTATCTCCTTTTCTTTACCTCTTCCAATATGCGGTATTGCAACCGGCGGGTGCGGAAGCGTATATGCTTTTATTATCGACATAACAAATCTCTCCAGACATTTTTTATATGCAACAATAATAACATGTCGGGGTGCTTTTTTCACTATTTTTACCGTTGGTTCGGTATCATAGATTGACTTTTTAACAAAAAAAGTGTATAATTAAGTAAGGAAAACATAGATTACTTGCAGAAATGCAAAGGGAGCGTTAAACATGGAAATGGCAAAAGTTACAAGTAAAGGGCAAATTACAATTCCGGTTTCGATTCGCAGACGACTTGAAATAAACGAAGGTGATAAGCTCTTATTTCTCGACACGCCTGAAGGTGTGATGATGGTAAACTCTGAGATGCTTCAGGGTGGTCTCCCTCAGATTGAGACTATACAAAAGGGTTCTTTACCAAAGCAGCAAACCGCTAATGCAAAGACTGATACGCCAAAGAAAGCCGCGCCGCAGCTTGAGACTGCTACGGATGATTCTGCCGCCAAATCACCTGCAGCGAAGCAGACCGTAAAACCGGAGCCAAAACCGAGAGTTAAGCCCACAGTCGTACCAAAGGTACAGCAAGCCGCTACGCCGGTTACAGAGTCTGTCATAGCTCCGGAAGCTCCTTATGCCGCTCCGCCGGTTACAGAGCCTGTCATAGCTCCGGAAGCTCCGTATGCCGCTGCGCCGGTTACAGAGCCTGTCATAGCTCCGGAAGCTCCTTATGCCGCTCCGCCGGTTACAGAGCCTGTCATAGCTCCGGAAGCTCCTTATGCCGCTGCGCCGGTTACAGAGCCTGTCATAGCTCCGGAAGCTCCTTATGCCGCTCCGCCGGTTACAGAGCCTGTCATAGCTCCGGAAGTTCCTTATGCCGCTCCGCCGGTTACGAAGCCTGTCATAGCCCCGGAAGCTCCTTATGCCGCTGCGCCGGTTACGGAGCCTGTCATAGCCCCGGAAGCTCCGTATGCCGCTGCGCCGATTGCTCAGCCTGCCGCTGTGAGCATTGAGCAAACCGTCACAGAACTAATTGAAGATGTTACAGTAAGCGAGGTGACTGAAAAACCCGCAGTAAAATCACACGGGATTGATTTGAACGGGCTTCTCAACGAAATACGCTCTATCGGCTCAAATATATAATACCTACGAATGCGATACCAGGGGCGGCAGAATTGCCGCCCCTGAAAAGCATATCAATAGTACTCCGTGTGCCGGCTGTATGGACTTACAGCGCTTCAATCAAACCGTAATCACCCTTTTTGCGCTTATATACTACGGAAAAAACATCATCGTTATTTTGATTTTTGAATACAAAGAACTCATGGTCAATTAGATTCATTTGCAAAACAGCTTCTTCCGGCGTCATAGGTTTGATTGGGAATTTTTTTGACCTTACGATTTTAAAATCCAACTCCTCTTCCTCTGCTTCGTGCTTAACTACCGATGTAGTTTCACGGTCAAGAGCGCCGTCGCGCAAACGTTTTTCAAGTCTGGTTTTATGCTTGCGAATCTGTCTCTCAATCGCGGCGACGGCAGAATCAATTGATGCTTGCATGTCGCTGGTCGTCTCGGTCACGCGGTGAAACATACCATTATTTTTAATTGTAACTTCGGCAATGTAGCGTCCACGCTCTGTCGCGAATGTGATGAATGCTTCAGATTCGGTCTTAAAGAAACGGTCGAGTTTTCCTATTTTCTTTTCTGCGTAGTCGCGAAGTTGGTCTTGGATTTCGACTTTCTTTTCAGTGAATGTGAATTTCATAATGACAACTCCTCTTAATTGTTCTATTTTTTGACATACCCGGAAAGTGGCTTGTATTAGCTTGTTTTGTCTATTATACCACTATCGCCACGGCTCTACATATACTTTTTCTTCCGGACTAATGGCAGATTTCAGGCTTTCAAAATGCGGCTGTATACTTTCAAAGCATTTTTGGACTTCTTCAAGTTTTTCAACTTTTGCTCTTGACTCCAGCGCTTCGGCTTTGAACACACGGCCTTCTTCCGCTTCTCGCTTTGCCATTGCAAGTTCAGCCTTTAGCGTTGTGACTTCAAATGTCAGCGTACTAACTTTAGCAATTGCTTCCTCTTTTGCGTCCAGTGCTTCCTGCATGTCTTGCTGTGCAGTTTGCATTGCTTCTTCAGCTTCTATTGCTCTTTGTCTCAGCGGCTCGAAAGCTTCCGCCATTGCGTTATAGTTTGATTCCGCTTTTTCCCTTGCTGCATCGCTCTCATTTCTTTCTTTCGCCAATTCGGATATGTATTTTACTACATCCTCTCGATTAAAGCCACCAAAAAATCGTTTTCTGAAGTATTTTTTTTCACCTGACATTTTAGTTATTTTCTCCTTTATCCATCAATTTTACTGTGGTCTTGATTCATCTGTTTCATCCTGTTCATCCGGTTCATCCGGCGCTTCCGGAAGCTCCGGTTCATCCGGTTCTGTTGGTTCTTCGGGTTCAGATGGTCTTCCCGTATCTCCGGGGTTCTCCGGCGCTGCCGGATCATCGGATTCTGTTGGGTCTTCCGGTTCTCCCCCGGATTGCTCCGGCGGCTCCGGACTTATTATATTCGGATCTTGCGGAGCTTGTGCGCCGTTACCTCTGCCATCATCTATGTTCTCCGGTTCGTTTTCTCCCGCAACATCTTCATAAGTGAGCTGTCCGATAGCTTGCGGCGTCGAGTTTTGATCCCACTGATAGCCTATTGCTCTAAACTGCTGGTCATTTTTTAAGAACACTGTCTCTATTCCGTTTACGTCACCCATAGCAACGTCAATATGATAATAGAATCCATCTATATTAACCAGATTCCATGCGTGATGCCTCCCATCCAAATAACCCAGAATAACATGAGCGGTTATTCCCAGTTCATCGCATAACGCCTTAAGCGCCATAGCAAATCCCTCTCCCGTTGCACTTCCGTTTATAAGCGCTCCAAACGCGGTTGCTGCCGGGTTCTGAATTCCGTGCTCCGGTATTCTGGCAACGACTTCATCAAAATTCGCAAATGCAATAAGCCCATTTGAGAGAGAAAGCAGTATTTCCGCATTTGTTTCACCTGCGGCGGCTTCGACATTGCTCGTAAGTGCCAATGTAAGACTTCCGCCGAGTGCCCGCAAGATGCCCTGCGGTCTTCCAAAGTCAAAGCTTATTGAAAAAATTCTATCCTCGCCACTCTCAGGAAAAACTTCAACGGCTACTATTGGTCTCATAACAATTTCCCTTGGATTTTTGTAATAAGTATCGACAATGACATTAACGAGCTCATCAACAGAAAGCTGTAGAGGAGTCCTAAAAACTGCAATTTCTCCATAATCGCGCATTATGCCCAATAGTTCGTCATTTAGCTCTGTTTCCGAGCTAACTGTAATGATTGACCCAACTTGCTGGCTTGTGCGTGAATATTCAATCTCAATATCTATTTCGTACAATGTCACAATCCTTGTCACATCTCCGACTATTTCGCTTACAGCATAGACGCCTATTGGATGGAAGGTAAGAATCTCGAAAATTGCCCGCCGCACATCAGCCTCTACTTCCTCACCTTCATAGCTCGATGCTATAATCCTTCCGCTCGATTCATGCGTCATCATTAACTCAATAATTGCTGATTTGAGCTCTTCATAGTTCGCAACTTCTACACGCGTTGCCGGGGGTCTGTCTACCGGCGTTATCTCACGGACTGTTTCCGTTACACGTTCATCTTCCAGTATTGAAGTGCAGCCGATGGTAAAGACAACTATAATTGTGAGTGCTATTAGTATTGCCGTATGTCTCAACTGTACACCTCCCAGAAGATATTTTGCCGGAGCATTGTCTGCCGCATACGATTTTCACGACTGCCCCTGATAACTCACTCACTGTCTGCCGAAAAGAGTTCCAGCTGTTTTTCGCCCTTGTCTTCCGGTTTTAAAATTGCTCCGGCTGCAGGGATTGCTCTTACTCGATATCTCGCTTGCGTAAGTATCGTGGATTCTTCAAGCGGCATAGCGTTTTCTAAAATTCTGCCCTTTTTCAGTGAAATTACCGCAACTCCCAAAGTTGATCGAGTGGTTTTTGGTGCAAGCAGGGATGAGTTAAAGACCATTGCGCGACCGTCACTTGAAAAAACAGCCAACTCTCTTTCTTCATATAGAGGAAGTACTGTGCGCACAGGGCTTCGGTCAGAATATGCTCCGGTGAGTTTTTTCCTATTTGCTTTTGTCGCATATGCAATAAGCTCTACTCTTGCCGCTTTTCCGTTTTCAAAGAAAAACAGTATATGTCCGGAATAATCTCCGGGATCAAGCAAATAAATTACATTTTCTCCTTCATCCATAAGGAGCGCGTTTTGCAAATATGTTCCCAAGTTCGACGCCTTTGTATCTTCAAAATCTCGTATTCGTGCTTTGTATACCTGCTGTTTGTCAGTGAATACAAGCAGTTCGTTTTTGTTTTGGGATTCAAAGCTTAAAAACGGTCCGTCTGCATCCTTATATTTCTGCTCGCCTCCCATGCGCAGTGATAGCGGAGTTATTTTCTTAAAGTAGCCTTCGCGCGAGATAAAAATGTTTACCGCATAATCTTCAATATGCTCTTGCTCATCAAAAATCTCGATTTCGTCCTCATAAACTATCTTAGTCCTGCGCTCTATCCCGTATTTCTTTATTACGTCCTTTAGTTCTTTAATAATTATTGCTTTTATGCGTCGGTTTGAACTAAGTGTTTCTTGCAGGTCTGCTATCTCCGTTTCGAGATTTCCTGTTTCCTCTGTGCGCTTTAGAATATATTCCCTGTTTATATTGCGAAGTCTTATCTCGGCGACATATTCAGCTTGTTGTTGGTCAATGCCAAATCCTATCATAAGATTCGGAACTACTTCGATTTCTTCCTCTGTCGCCCTAATAATTGCTATAGCCTTATCAATATCCAGTAAAATTTTATATAGCCCTAATAGCAGGTGCAGTTTTTCTTTTTTCTTAGTAAGCTCACTATAAACGCGGCGCTTCACACACTCTATGCGCCACGCTGTCCACTCTGTCAGTATTTCACGAACACCCATGACTCGCGGCGCCCCTGCTATCAATATATTGAAATTGCAGGAGAAACTGTCCATGAGCGGGGTTTGCTTAAATAGTTTTGCCATGAGCTTTTCAGGCTCGACTGCGCGTTTGAGGTCAATTGTCAGCTTTAGTCCCGAAAGGTCTGTTTCATCGCGCATATCCGAAATATCACGGATTTTTCCGCTCTTAACAAGCTCGGCGACTTTGTCGATTATTGCTTCGGCAGTAGTTGAATACGGTATTTCTGTGATTTCTATGAGATTCCCTGCTTTTATGTATTTCCAACGCGCTCTGACTTTAACACTGCCTCTGCCAGTTTCATAAATTGAGTTTATCTCCTCCGCATTGTATATAAGCTCGCCGCCTGTAGGAAAGTCGGGGGCTTTTAATGTATGCATAATATTACAATTCGGGTCAGAAATGAACTCGATTGCTGTTTGACAGACTTCTTCAAGATTAAAACCGCATACATTGCTTGCCATTCCAACCGCAATGCCTGTGTTCGCGCTGACCAGAACATTTGGAAATACCGTCGGCAATAGCATCGGCTCCGTCATGGTGCTGTCGTAGTTATCGGCAAAGTCCACCGTGTCGCGGTCAATATCTCCAAAAATCACGGAACAGATTGGCGAGAGCTTTGCCTCCGTGTAGCGGGACGCAGCACAAGCCATATCTCTGGAAAAAACTTTGCCAAAATTTCCTTTTGAATCTATAAAAGGCGTCAGCAGCGCCCCATAGCCTTTAGATAGCCTGACGAGAGTGTCATAAATCGCGGCGTCACCGTGCGGGTTGAGCCGCATTGTCTGCCCGACTATATTTGCTGACTTTGTTCTTAAACCGGTCAAAAGCCCCATTTTATACATCGTGTATAAGAGTTTTCTGTGCGAGGGCTTAAACCCATCGATTTCCGGGATGGCTCTGGACACAATGACACTCATTGCATATGGCATATAGTTGACTTCCAAAGTATCTGTAATCGGTTGCTCCAGCACATCTGCCCTTAGTCCAAATACGTTGGAATTGTTCGTTTTTTTGCTTTTTTCGGCTATTTTTTTCTTAGGCATACTGCCACCTTTTTTTGTTTATCATTTTTATTATTTATGATACATCGGCAAAGTCGAGATATCTATGACCATGTTCCGAAATAAACTCTTTTCTGCCTGTTAGGTTGTTACCCAATAGCAGTTCAAATGCATCAGCGGTCTCAGCGGCTTCGGAGGGCATTACTTTTATTAATCTTCTTGTCTCAGGGTTCATGGTGGTAAGCCACATCATTTCCGGGTCGTTTTCTCCCAAGCCTTTTGAACGGCTAATGCTGTGTTTTGCCCCGTCGAGTTTCGAGATTATCGCTGCTTTTTCCTTGTCAGAGTACGCAAAATATGTTTTCCCTTTGCTCTCAATCTCAAAAAGCGGAGATTCGGCGATGTATACAAAACCTTTTTCTATGAGTGTCGGAACTAATCGATACAGCATGGTAAGAATAAGCGTTCTGATTTGAAATCCGTCAACATCGGCGTCTGTGCATATTATAACTTTGCTCCAGCGTAACGCGCTTATATCAAATGCGCTCATGTCCTTTGAATGCTTATTCTGGATTTCAACCCCGCAGCCTAGAACTTTGATAATATCTGTAATAATCTCGTTTGCAAAGATTTTTCCATAGTCTGCTTTAAGGCAGTTGAGTATCTTTCCTCTTACCGGGATTATTCCCTGAAACTCCGCATCCCGGCTGAGTTTACACGCTCCGAGTGCGCTGTCGCCCTCAACTATGTATATCTCGCGCCGCTCCACATCTTTTGTTCTGCAATCTACAAATTTTTGGATGCGGCTGGTAATATCCACATTGCCTGAGAGTTTTTTTCTTATGTTTAGACGTGTTTTTTCCGCTGTTTCACGGCTGCGCTTATTGATAAGGATTTGGTCGGCGATTGCATCGGCTTCAGCTTTGTTTTCAATGAGGTATACTTCAATCTGACTGCGAAGAAAATCGGTTGCGGCGTCTTGTATAAATCTATTAGTTATGGCTTTTTTTGTTTGATTTTCAAAGGATGTTTGCGTTGAAAAGCAGTTTGTTACCAGAATCAGACAGTCTTGGATATCAGCAAAGGTCACCTTAGTTTCATTTTTTAGATATTTTCCGCTTTTTCTGATGTAGGCGTCTATTTCTGCAACAAAAGCGCTGCGAGACGCTTTTTCCGGCGAGCCGCCATGCTCCAACCATGAGGAGTTGTGGTAATACTCGATGATGCTCCGCTCTTTTGAAAAACAAAATGCCGCGGATAACTTGACTTTGTACTCCGGCAGGTCATGTCTATCCTTTCCGCGGCGCGAGGCTTCAAAAAACACAGGCGTTGACAGTGTTTCTTCCCCGCTCAGCTCTTTTACATAGTCAAGTATGCCGTTTTCGTAAAAGTATTCAGTGGTTTCAAACTTTGTGCCTGTTTGGTTTTTGAATTTGAATGTTATCCCGGCGTTGACCACCGCTTGACGCTTTAGAATGTCGTGAAAGTACTCCGGTTTAATCGAAATATCAGTAAAAACATCTAAATCCGGTTTCCATCTGATTATCGTCCCTGTGCGTTTGCCGGAAAACACTTCGTATGTGAGTTTTCCAATAATTTCACCTTTTTCAAATCGAAGAGTATATTTTTTGCCATCCCTGTATATTATAACATCCATGTATTCTGATGCATATTGTGTGGCACATGAGCCGAGTCCATTGAGTCCGAGTGAAAATTCGTAGTTTTCGCCCGTGTCATTGCGGTATTTTGCACCTGCGTAAAGCTCGCAAAATACGAGTTCCCAATTGTATCTCCCCTCCGCCTCATTCCAGTCAACAGGACAACCGCGCCCGAAATCTTCAACTTCAAACGTATTGTCTTCCAGTCTTGTGACATTGATAATTCTGCCATGCCCTTCGCGGGCTTCATCGATAGAGTTTGACAGTATTTCAAAAACTGCGTGTTGGCACCCTTCGATTCCGTCCGAACCGAAAATCACTCCCGGACGCTTTCTGACACGGTCGGCGCCCTTTAGCGAGCTGATGCTGTCATTACCGTACTGCGCAGTGCGAATAGTTTCTAACATTTTTTTATCCCTTTCATCTTCGCGTGGACACAACCCACAGTAGTATATTATCATACTACACTATATATGTACAGTCATATTACATATGAGTTTCAACGAAACCAAGACTTACGTTGCAGGTTATCCATCAAAAAGACCAAATCTGTTTTGTCTTGTATCCAGAGGCATATCGTGGTAATATACTCAGTGGGTGCTTTAGCGTTTAATATCTTTCCCAAGTACGATGAAATATATTCAGACGCAGTAGCCAACACAAACAACTGGAGAAAAACTATGATGTACCCATATTTAACATTTTCTGACGAAACACTTGTAACACACTCTCAAGCAATGGATAGAGATGGTATTACAGTGGTAGAAGTTCATTTTGAAAGACCTGTGGAAAATGATTTTAATTCTGCAAGATGTGTATTGCCGTTTTATGAGTGGACAATAGTGGATGGTTACACCGATGAAGAAATTGACTTTTTTCTACAGTTTCTTCAAAGTAATGCCCATTTATTGTATCGCTACGCAGAAGATGGAGGCATGAAAATTGCCTAGCTTATTTCGCATAGGAAACTATCTTGTTTTTTTCTGGTCGAACGAAAATAACGAACCAATTCATGTTCATATCGGTGTCGGAAAACCATCTGCAAACGCGACTAAAATATGGATTACATCAAAAGGTGGTTGCATCGTTGCTAACAACAATAGCAGAATACCTATGCAAGACTTAAACCAGTTGCTAGACATTGTATCCGCTCAACACTTTCTTATTTGTAACGAATGGATTAAACACTTTAATGTAAGTGAAATAAAATTCTACTGTTAATCCGGTAAGGAGGCTGGTTGATTTTGGTAGACTATACCAAGTTTAAGATGAAAGCTAGAAATGAGCTGGTCGAGCTTTTAGATGATAAGGACAAATTTTACATTGTCGCCTGCAAAAAGTGTTTTAAAAAATTTCAGATTGAAGACGAGCCGGAATGCAATGAATTTTCAAAGTTATTGCAGGAGCTAGGTAAAGAGCTTGTCGGGAGCATAGCGGTCGACTTTCTTTGTAATAAGCCAATGACGGAGAAGAAGCTTAAACATGCTCTTACCTCCAAGGCAAATAGTATCTGTGTGATTTCTTGCGGTCTTGGAATTTCGACTGTTGCTCAGCTTGCAAATAAGCCTGTATATGCGGCTAGTGATTCAATTTGCTTCGATGGTCGGCACGGTATGGCGCTGACAGAAAAACTCTGCAATGCTTGCGGGCAATGCTATCTCAATCTTACCGGCGGCATATGTCCGATTGTTGACTGCTCTAAAAGTCTGATAAACGGTCAATGCGGCGGCTCTAAGGGATATAAATGTGAAGTAGGCAAAGAAAAAGACTGCGCATGGGACAGGATTTATCAAAGGCTGGACGCCCGGAACCGCACAGATATCCTCCACGGACTGCCGATTGGACTTAGGAATTATTCTAAGGTAAACCACAAGCTTGTTAATGATTATGTTAATGCAGTACGCAACAAGCGTCTTTCCGGTTTTTACGGCGGTGTTCATCCGACCGGGAATAAGGCTTTTACAGAGCATTTTCCGATAAAAACCTTTCCTTCGCCTAAAACTGTGACTATCCCTCTTTTGCAACATGAAGGCGCTCCGGCTCAACCGCTTGTCAAGATTGGCGACCAAGTTTTAACCGGACAGAAAATCGGCAGAGCCGTCGGAAGCATCAGCGCAAATATCCACGCAAGTATCAGCGGTATTGTTACCGCTATTGAAGATAGGCGGCATCCGGATACTGAGCTCATTTCCACCGCAATAGTTATTGAATCCGATGGAAAAGACGAGCTTTGCCCTTCGATTACACCCGTTACTGACTGGGATAAGATGTCTGCCAAAGAAATTGCAAAACTTATAAGGGAAAAGGGCATTGTCGGTCTGGGAGGCGCAGGGTTTCCGACCGCAGTAAAGCTCCTGCCGCCCAAGCCAATCGACACGGTGATTGTAAACGGCTGTGAATGCGAACCGCTTCTCACATCCGATCATCGTGTCATGCTTGAGTACGCCGATGAAATTCTCTTCGGTCTGACTGTCATGCTCAAGACGCTGGGTGCGCATAGGGGCATAATCGTAATTGAGGATAACAAGCAAGATGCAATAAAGCTCCTTGAAGAAAAAACGGCGCATATCCGCACTATCGAGATACGCACGGTTACAACAAAATATCCGCAAGGCGCTGAAAAGCTGCTAATAAAGCGTGTTTTAGACCGCCATGTGTCAAGTGGTCTTCTACCCTTCGATCTTGGAGTTGTGGTCTCAAATGTCAGCACAGTTAAGGCAATTTCTGATGCGATTGTAAAAGGACTCCCTCTTATTGAGCGTGTTTTGACGGTCGGCGGTGCAAATATTTCAAAACCTGGCAATTATCTTGTCAAGATTGGCACATCAGTGGATGAAATTATAGACTATTGCGGAGCTCTAACAGATGAGAGTACCGATATAAAGCTGGGCGGTCCAATGATGGGCGCCTATATCGATGAACTAAATGTTCCGGTTATAAAAACCACAGGCGCTGTACTCGCTATTAATAAAGAAAAGTCTGAACCTAATCCCTGCATCAGATGCGGGCGCTGCGCAGATGTTTGCCCAATGGAGCTTTTGCCGCTTTATTATCCGATCTATGCCGGAGAAGAAAATGTAGACGGGCTTATCGAGAAAGCCGTAACTGACTGTATTGAGTGCGGTTGCTGCGAGTATATCTGCTCATCGAAAATACCGCTAAGAATGTCAATAAGGTATGGTAAAAGAGTTCTTGCCGAAACGGAGGGTAGCCAGGTATGCTTATTACCGCATTAAAATCCATTGAAGAATTTCGCGCCATAGCAGATATGAAGACAGTTATTGTCTCCTGCGAGGGGTGCAAGGAAGTATATTTTCCCGAAATTGAAGCAAAATTGCTGTACGGCGAGCTTACGGCTATGAGCCCTGATATAAAAGTTATTTACTTAGACTATGTTTGCAATCCGGAAAACCTTGCGGTGCAAACGTCCAGCCACTTAGAAAGCATTGGTTTGGCAAATAAAATGCTTGTTTTCTCTTGCGGAGTCGGCGTCCAAAGCGTCTGTGAAATGTTCCCTTCAACGCATGTTTTCGCCGGCTGTGACACGCTTGCTTTGCCCGGCGCTCAAGGTGTGACCCCGCTTGAAGTAGATTGTGCGGGGTGCGGTCAGTGCTATCTCAACTATACTGGAGGTATTTGCCCTATTGCCCTTTGTTCAAAGAGCTTAATCAACGGGCAATGCGGCGGATGCAAGGACGGCAAATGTGAGGTGGATCATGAAATGGACTGCGCATGGGCTCTCATTTACAGTCGGCTTGAGGAGCTTGAGCTTCTGCATAACTTAAACTACGAAGCTAAACTACGTAATTATGCGCCGTCACCATAGGCATCCTATAGTTGTGAGAGGATATGCGCCTGTCAACTATGTCATAGGAGATAATGTATGAAAATTACAGATTATTTTGCTCGCGGAGATTTTGTTATTACGGCTGAAGTCGGACCTCCAAAGGGTTTTCAAATCGACCACCTTTTAAGTGATGCCGTGGAGTTTCTCAGTGACGTCCATGCGATAAATGTCACCGACTGCCAGTCCTCAGTTATGCGTCTTAGTTCACTTGCGACATGCAAAGGTCTAAAAGACAGGGGGCTAAACCCTGTTATACAGCTCACCTGCCGTGACCGTAACAGAATCGCGCTGCAGAGCGATTTGCTTGCAGCCGCTTATTTCGGCATTGACAATATGCTTGCACTTACAGGAGACCATACTGTAATGGGTGATACAAAGGAAGCTAAGCCTGTGTTTGACCTTGATTCGGTGTCTTTGCTCCACTGCGTCAAGTCACTGGAAAACGGCTATGATATAGCGGGTAATGCGCTTGACGGCGAGTCTCCGGGTTTTGCAAAAGGCGCGGTGGTTTCTCCTTGCAGTGACAGCGCAGACCTACAACTGATAAAGATGGAACGAAAAGTAGAAGCCGGGGCGCAGTTTTTTCAAACTCAAGCTGTCTTTGATTCGGAGAAGTTTATTAATTTCATGGATAAGGCAAGAGCATATAATGTCCCGGTTCAGCTCGGCGTTATCATTCCAAAGAGTGTCGGTATGGCAAACTTTATGAATAATAACATAGCGGGAATCAGTATCCCACCGTGGGTCATAGACGAGTTAAAAGCTGACAAAGAGCTTGCAAAGTCAGGAGTTACCGGGATTGAGATAGCAGCGCGGGTAATAAGAGAATGCCGCGATTATTGTCAAGGCGTACACATAATGGCATTAGGCTGGGAGATGCACGTTCCTGCACTTTTATCGCAAGCGGGGCTTAGGTAGCGGCTGGTCTGCCTATGTATCAAATATTACTGTACTTTCTGATTGTGACGAGAAGTATCGTGATAGTCTCAGCCCCGGAGATAGCCGAAAAATTCCGAAGGTTAACAGGGTGGTTTATTTTGATTGTTGTCAATTATTGTACGGATATTATAAGGGGCACTTATGACGCTTTAGCAGCTTCGGATATCGGAGTATACTTACGTGCTGACATGAAGGTGTCGCTAAAGCCCAATCTTGTAGTGCCATGCCCCGCAAGCGACGGCGCCACAACACATCCTGAGGTTGCTCAAGGAGTCTTGCTCTTTTTGCGTGATTTTGGCGTTAGTCTTGATAATGTAAGGATTATTGAAAGTTCGTGGGTCGGCGATTGCACCAAGCGGGCTTTTATGTATTGCGGTTATGACGAGTTGTCGCAAAAATATGCCACTGCGCTTGTTGACCTTAAAGATGATAGCTTTAAATCATATAGTTTCGGCGGATTTGATATTTTGGTCTGCGATGAAGCAATGGACACTGATTTTCTCATAAATATTCCTGTATTAAAGGCACATTGTCAAACCGGACTCACCTGCTCGTTAAAAAACCTCAAGGGATGCATTCCCGACAGCGAAAAGCGCAGATTTCACACGCTTGGAATTCATAAGCCGGTCGCTGCGTTAAATGGGATTATCAAGACCGGTTATTGTGTCGTCGACGGGATTTGCGGTGATTTATCTTTTGAGGAAGGCGGGACTCCCGTGGACTCAAGACGTATCATCGCCGGAAGAGACCCTTTGCTTGTGGATTCATTTTGTGCGGAGCTAATCGGCTATCTCCCCGATGAGATTGGTTATATAAAATATGGCGCACAACTTGGTCTGGGTGAGATTTTTTCAGATAAGACAGAGCTTGTTGAGCTAAATGCAGATTTGAAACCGACTGTTGATTTACGCCGAGATAGGCTTGCGGATAAGTATTCGCGGTTTATTGAGGAGGACTCAGCTTGTTCGGCTTGTTATTCGGCGCTGGTTTTCGCGTTGCATCGTCTGGGCGGCAGGGCTCGTTTTGACGGAAAGCTCCATATCGGACAGGGTTTTAAGAGTAAGCGCGGCGCGGGGATTGGCATAGGGGTTTGTGCCGGTGGATTTAATAAATGTGTTTCCGGTTGTCCCCCTAAAGCAGCGGATATAGTCGCGGCTTTTTTGAAGTGAGATAGTATTGACGCTTAACCATTGGCAATGCTATAATTGTTTTGGTGAAGCATTTATGTCTTATATAAAAAAGCTCAATAAAAAATTATACAAAGCTTTTGATGGCATGGTTGAAGCTCGTGAGGATAGCGGGCTTCTTGTGCTTTCCGGCAAATTGCCCACTTGGCAGGCTGTTATACGAGCCGGAGAAATGTCTGTTAATAAAAAGCTTTATTATGGGCTTGTCAATGACATTCTCTGCGCTCAAAAACCCTCGCCGCCGCGAATGCCCGCGCTTAAAGATAATGCGCTCTCAAACGATAGCCCTGATGTACTTATCATCGGGGGCGGCGTTGTCGGCTGCGCTATTGCCAGGGAGCTTTCTCGATATAAGCTTGATGTTCTGCTTGTTGAAAAGGAGCATGACCTTGCCATGCAGACCTCCGGCAGAAATGACGGGATGGTTCATTCCGGCGTCGATTTGAAAAAAGGTACTCAAAAATATCTTTACAACAGAGCCGGAAACAAAATGTTTGAACAGATTTGTTCAGAGCTGGGCGTGGCTTTTGAGCGTACCGGGCATTATATATGTTTTCGCGAAATGAAGTGGAAACCTATTATGTATTTGTCACTTATATATTGGTTTTGGCTGGGGCTGAGAAAAGTAAAGGTGCTCAGCGGCACAAAGCTGCGCAAACTCGAACCGAATATCAGCCCTAATGTGCGTTCTGCGCTTTTTTATCCTTCAAACGGAAAAGTTTGCCCCTATAATCTGACCATTGCCTACGCTGAAAACGCAGTTGAAAACGGGGTCAGAGTCTTTTTAGACAGTGTAGTTTTAGACATGGAGGTTTCAGACGGTCTTATTAAGAGCGTCTCTACCAACAGGGGCAGGATTCGACCTAAACTGGTTATAAATGCTGCCGGGGTCTTCTGCGAGGAAATCTCCAAAATGGCGCGGGATCGATTTTATTCCATTCATCCGCGCAAAGGTACAAATGCAGTCTTGGACAAGAAGTTTTCGGACATGATTATTAACAAATCCATTTCTTCTTTTTCAACGGTGGCGACAAGGAAAGCTCACACCAAGGGCGGCGGAATAATCCGCACCACCGGCGGAAATGTGCTCATCGGACCGGATGCTGTCGAAACAATTGAAAAAGAAGATTTTTCCACCGCTCGTCAAAGTGTTCTAGGTACGATCATCAGGCAGGGACAGACCATCCCCGTATTGTCTGAGGACAAGATTATCACATATTTTTCCGGTGTACGAGCATGCACTTATGAAGAAGACTTCGTTATCAGTAAGGGCAAATTCACAAAAAACATCATTCATGCCGCCGGTATACAATCTCCGGGGCTCACTGCTGCGCCGGCTATCGGCGTCAAGATAGCTCAAATGGCGGCGGAGCTTTTGGGCGGTTTCAATTCCATAGGAGTAAATGATACTTTTAATCCGGTTCGCGATGTAGCTCCTCGCTTATCCGAACTAAGCGATTATGCGCGTGCCGAGATGATAAATAAAAATCCTGATTACGGTAAAATAATATGCCGCTGCGAGGAGATCAGCAAGGGCGAAATTCTTGATGCACTCAGGCGAAATATTCCATGTGATAGTGTTGACGGAGTGAAGCGCCGGGTTCGTCCGGGAATGGGTCGCTGTCAAGGAAGTTTTTGCGGTCCTTTGATTGTCGATATAATTGCTTCGGAGATGCATATTCCGCATAACAGCGTTATAAAAAGCGGCGATAGGAGCGAATTATTATTCGGCGTGCTCAAGAGCAAGAAGGAGGTGCGCGAGAATGGCTAACAGAGTCGACGTTGCCGTTATTGGCGGCGGTCCTGCCGGTCTTGCAGCCGCTACTGCCGCTTCTAAGGCAGGTTCGCATGTTCTTCTCATCGAGCGCGAGGCGAGACTGGGCGGCATTTTGAAACAGTGCATACACGACGGCTTTGGAGTTATCCGCTATGGAGAGCGGCTCACCGGTCCCGAATATGCGTATAGGGATCTTTGCAGATTTGAAGAAACCAACACGCTCGTAATGCTGCAAACATTTGTATCTAAGGTCGTGCGAGTAAATACCGGTTTTCTTCTCACACTGATTAGCTCGCAGGGTCTTATACAAATTGAGGCAGGGCGAATAGTACTTGCTACCGGATGCCGCGAGCGCACATCAAAGCAAGCTGCCATACATGGAACAAGACCCGCAGGGGTTTTTACCGCAGGCAGCGCCCAATACTATACGAATATTCTAGGTCAAATGCCGACAAGACGATGCGTTATTCTAGGCAGCGGGGATATTGGGCTTATTATGGCAAGACGTCTCACATTAGAGGGCGCCGAAGTTCTGGGTGTGTATGAGGCAAAATCCACTCCGGGCGGGCTTTTAAGAAATGTTGTACAATGCTTAAATGACTTCGATATACCGCTGCGCCTTGAGCATACCGTAACGCGGCTATTTGGAACCGAGCGGCTCAAAGCAGTAGAAATTTGCCGGGTGGACAAGAATATGGCTCCGATTCCCGGAACCGAAAGACTCGTTAAATGTGATGCGCTCATCACCTCGGTAGGTCTTATTCCGGAAAATGAATTAGCGCAAATGCTTGGTATAGAGCTTTGCAAGCAGACACGCGGACCTATCTGTGATCAGAGCAGCATGACTATGGCTGATGGAGTATATAGCTGCGGCAATGCTCTGCATGTAAGCGATTTGGTGGACTATGTTTCTGAAAACGGAGAAAACGCCGGGCATTGCGCCGCAAGATACAATGGCTCCGCACGGACGCTGATTCCCGTACAAGCAGGAAAGAATATTCAGTATGTAGTTCCGCAGCATATTGATGTGAGCAGCCCTATGAGTAAGTTTTTTATGTATTTTCGCACGCGAGATGTTTGTGCGAATATGACCGTTACAGTTTTTGGCGATGATAAAGTTGTCTTTCAAAAGCACTACAGTCATTTGCGCCCTCCTGAAATGGAGCGTTTCTTTGTTGAGTTTGATGATGATTTTTCTTCGCTAAAGAGCGTTAGTGTAAGAATGGAGCATGTGAGATGAGACCGCTATACTGTATCATTTGCCCGGCTGGATGCTTACTGAATGTATTGGAGTTTAGCTCTGAGGATATTGAGGTGCAAGGCAACGGTTGCGAGCGCGGCGTCGAGTTTGCCAAATCCGAAATAAGTAACCCTATGCGCTCTTTAACGACCACTGTCAGGACTACTTTCCCCGGTATTCCTGCTCTGCCGGTTAGAACTGACGGGGAAATTCCTAAAGGTAAAATCATGGAGGCGATGAATGCTCTGAGTCAAATCATTGTCAGTACCGAGCTTGATTGCGGCGATACGGTAGCAGAGGATATAGCCGATTGCGGCGTGAATGTGATTGCCACGAGCGATATGCTTTCCGCCGAGCGTCGGGGAGCGGATATCAGCAAGGCTAACAGCTCGATTTTTAAGAACTATATGGTCACAAACCCTCCTGACGACATGCTATCTTATGATACTGACGATGAGCTTTTTGATGACGAAGATGTGGTTGACTCCAACTTAAATCCTGACTCTCCTGATAGTACAAGCGAGCAAGATGCGCAAAGCGGACGCGCAAGAATAAGGCAATAGAGGAGGGATAAAATGTCTAAGCCTTATAAGGGTTTTGAGCCTGAATGGTTTCGCGGGGAGGTTCCGGCGAAATCTTATCGGTCAATATTTAAATGGGGTGATCCGGGTTTCATAAAACCGCCAAAGGAAACCTTGTTTAAGCTAATGAAGGAAACATTTGGAGTTACCGACGACGACTTTTGCAAATACAGCGAAAATCTCGGGTTAAGTGAAGTCAGTTTTGATCTTCCAATTAGTTTATCCCAAATACAACTCAATACTTTTCGTGAAATTGCGGGTGCGGATTTTGTCAGAACCGATGATTATTCACGCCTTTGCGTGGCATACGGAAAGACCATGTATGACATTATGCGCCTAAGAAACCAAATTGTCGAAAATGTACCCGACGCTGTGCTTTATCCGGACGATAAGGGGCAAGTTGAAAAAATTGTCACTTATTGTGCTAAGGAGAAGATTCCCATATACATTTATGGCGGCGGCTCCTCCGTTACGCGCGGTGTTGAATGCGTCAAAGGCGGAATTTCGCTGGATTTGAGACTGAGGTTTAATAAGATTATAGATTTTAATGAAACCGATCAGTTGGTGACAGTGCAGGCAGGAATAAGCGGTCCATCTTTAGAGTCAGCGCTTAACTGTGCCAAGTCGCGGTTTGGCGCAATGCATAATTATACATTGGGTCATTTCCCCCAGAGTTTTGAGTATTCTTCGGTTGGAGGCTGGGTTGTCACTCACGGTTCCGGGCAAAACTCAACATATTATGGCTGCATTCAGGATATGGTGCTGGGACAGGAATATGCAACGCCTGTCGGAAATATCAAAACGGATCAATATCCCAGAAAGGCTACAGGTCCGGATCTTGATCGTATTTTGATGGGAAGCGAGGGCAGTTTTGGCGTCCTGACTCACGTAACTCTCAAAGTTAGCCGTCATATGCCTGAGACTATAAAGCGCTTTTCTTTCATGTTCAAAGACTGGGAAACCGGACAGTCAGCGGCGAGGGAGATTATGCAGAGTGAAGCGGGTTATCCATCGGTGTTCAGGCTTTCCGACCCTGAGGAAACAACATTTATGCTGCGTCTTTACGGTGTGGACGAGAGTCCGCTCCGGCATTTTTTTCATTTGCGCGGTTTTTATGAAAATAAGATGTGTCTGTTCTTGGGTTTTACAAATGGAGAGCGTCGGTTTTCCGCAAATTGCGCCAAAAACGCAAAGAAGGTCTCACGTAAATACGGCGGCATGAGTCTTACCGGAATGGTCACGCGGGGATGGGAAAAGGGTCGCTTTAACGACCCGTACATGCGCGATACTATTCATGATTTCGGTGTTGTTATGGATACGATGGAGTGCAGCGTCAACTGGAGTAACATGAGTAAGGTTCATGCACAGGTGCGGGAGTATGTAAAAAGCAGACCAAATACTGCCTGTCTGACCCATCTAAGTCATGCTTATCCTCAGGGCGCAAATCTCTATTGGATTTTCATCACCAGAATCAGCGACCCTGAGGAATTTCTTGAGTATCATGCAGGTATTCTTGACGCTATCCAGCGCAGCGGCGCAACTATGAGTCATCATCACGGTATAGGAAAGATGTTTGGAGCATGGCTTGAAGGTTCACTGGGCCGCAACGAATATGCTATTTTAAGAGCACTCAAAAATCACTTTGACCCAAATAATATTATGAATCCGGGCGGAACGCTGGGTTTTGATATTGACGAGAGTTCAAAGCGCTTTTTGCGAAATGATATCGTATCAAATATTGCGACTTAACGGCGAAATGAGTTTGCCTTGCCGCCAAAATTGGCTCTGTCTATCAAGCCAGGCTTTGCGCCCATTTTGAGTAATTTGTGATTTTTTCGTCGCATTTTGCACGAGTCTCACTGCTTGCCATAATGTAGACTTTCACTTTTGGCTCTGTGCCGGAGGGTCTGACAATCGCGACAGTACCATCTTCTGTATCGAAGCGCAGTACATTTGAGCCTGAGAGTTCCATTTTAGTATCTTTTCCCGTCAGTGTATCTGTCACAACTCCATCTGAATAATCGCGTCTTGCTACGACTTTTGAGCCCGCTATTTCTTTTGGCGGGTTCTCTCTCAGCGCCGTCATAAGCTTGCGCATTTTTGCGATTCCGTCAAGCCCGGGCATTTGCAGATTCAGCGTGTTTTCGCCGTATTGTCCATATTTCTCATAGAGCTCAAGCATAGCATCATATAGCGTCATGCCTTTTCCGGCATACCATGCAGCCATTTCAGCTATTAGCATTGACGCCGTAACCGCGTCTTTGTCCCTGACGAAGTCACCAATCATGTATCCGTAGGATTCTTCATATGCAAAAATAACTTTGCCATCACCGTTAGATTCCAGTGCGTTTTTCTTTTCCGCCATGAACTTGAATCCGGTGAAGGTATCATAGCAGGTAATTGCATTTGCTTCCGCGATTCGTCTGGTCATTTCTGTGGTGACTATAGTTTTTAGCACTACAGGCTTAGTTGGCATAGTTCCCGCTCTGTTTTTAGCGCCAAGCAAATAGTCAAACAATAATACTCCGGTTTGATTACCGGATAATGTAAGAAACTCGCCAACATCATTACGCACCATTATACCTACCCGGTCACAGTCGGGGTCGGTTCCTATTATAAGGTCTGCGTTATTGTCTTTTGCCAGCAAAATTGCATGTGCAAAACCTTCCGGGTTTTCCGGATTTGGCGAGATCACTGTGGGAAATGTGCCGTCTAACACCATTTGTTCAGGAACGCATATGACATGTTTCATGCCAAGCCTTTTTAGCGCTTCGGGTACGAGCTTATGCCCGGCTCCGTGAAATGGAGTGTATATTAATTTAAAGTTATCCGCTACTGACTTTACCGCTTCGTAGTCATTTGCCTGTGCCATGACATTTTTCAAAAAAGCTTCATCTGTCTCCGCTCCCATGATGGTTATTAATCCGGCGTCGACCGCCTTATCAAAATCCATCCTGTGTATTGATTGAAAAATATCCAGTTTTTCCATTTTTTCTGCTACAACTTTTGCATGTTGAGGAGGAAGCTGCGCTCCGTCTGCCCAGTATACTTTGTAGCCGTTGTATTCCTTGGGATTGTGGCTTGCAGTTACATTTACTCCGGCAATGCAGCCGTATTCGCGAATTGCAAAAGATAGCAGAGGGGTCGGTCTGAGCGCATCGAAAATCCTTACATTTATTCCATTTGCAGCGAAAATAGACGCAGCTTCCTGCGCAAACTCTTCACTGTTGCAACGCGAATCATAGCTTATTGCTACACATTTGTCTTCCTGCGGCTCTTCTTTTATAAGCTCGGCAAGTGCCTGAGTGGTGTGGCGAATGACATGTATATTCATTCGGAACAGTCCTACCGCCATTATTCCTCGCAGTCCCGCTGTTCCAAATTCGAGACGGCTGAAGAAGCGGCTTTCTATTTCCTTCTCATCATTTTCAATAGAGCGCAGTTCTTCTTTTTCGGCATCCGACAGCGCGGAGCTGTTTAGCCATTTCTTATATTGCTCGTGATAATCCATAAATTAGTTACCCTCCTCTTACTCATTTTCAAGTTCGTATTTCTTATTCATACTCTGCTTCGTCGTCAATAATACTTGCGCTAAGAAGGTTCTGAGCATCTTCGAGCATTGTTTCCGGCACAAATAGCTCCATCCCGCTGGGCGGGTATCCCACAATGAGTTTTCCAAACAATCCGTTGTTAGGATAACCTGCAATATGGGGGATTCCATAAGCCTCCAGCAAACCAATCGTGATTTCCATATCCATTGGTTTGCCCCCCACATGCGTGAGGTATGCAGGGGCTATCTCTTCTCCATTGTCATCTCTTGGCCATTTTAGCTTTTCTTCATCCTTTTTGCCAAAACTCCAGCTCACAGCACTGCCCTCCATATTTTTGTTTTCCGCAGTTATTTATGGTATTTTCCGCCTTGAGCAATATTGAACGCTCTGTATAGCTGTTCAAGCAGCATCACCCTTGCCAGATTGTGCGGAAACGTCATCTTCGACATCGAAAGTCTTATGTCCGCTCTGTTTTTTATATCATCGTGCAGTCCGTTTGAGCCTCCGATGATAAAGCAAACTTTAGACGTCCCATTTATTGCGCAGTCTCTTATCAGATCAGAAAATTCCTTACTGCCCTGCTCTCTTCCCTCAATACATAGGGCAACAACTAGAGCTCCGGCAGGTATTCTGGTTTCAATTGCAGCTCCTTCTTTGGCAAGCGAATCGCCTTTGTCTTCAGGAACTTCGATAATCTCAAGCTTGCAGCTTCCTGAGAGTCTCTTTATATACTCTTTTGCGGCTTGGTCGTAGAATTTTTCTTTTAGTTTTCCAACGCTAATAATCTTTATACTTTGCATCAGATTTCATATGTTCGGCTCGGTGCAAAAGGCAGCGCCACATCAACCGATATATCTACGTCGATTTTTACTCCTGATTCCAATAGAGCTGCCTTTACGGTTTTTGCCGCGAGGACAGGCGTGTTGTTCTCACGGCTCAGGTGCGACAGTTGCAGTTTTTTTGTCCCCGATTGGGCAAGAAGCACAGCAAAGCTCCCACAGTCGTTATTTGATAAATGTCCGTATTTTGACACTATGCGTTTTTTTAACTGCTGTGGATATGGACCTTTTATTAACATTTCCGGGTCATGATTTGATTCAATGAAGGCAATATCCGCTCCACTCATGGCGCTCGTCACCTCCGGCGTGATATGTCCCAGGTCGGTGGCATAGGCGAAAGTTACTCTGTTTGTTTTCATACGAAAACCTACACTTTCACATGCATCATGCGGGGTGGCAAAACTGAGGACTTCAATTGTGCCTAGCTTAAATGAAGCTCCTATCTCAAATCCGTTTATAAATGGCGCGGCATTGGGTAGAGTATTACATATGCCAATTGCAGTTCCGCAACTTGAGAAAATCGGTATTTTATGATATTTCACCAGCATTTCTATGCCACTAATGTGGTCGGAGTGCTCGTGGGTCACGAGCACTCCGGTCAGATCGTCCGGTGTAAGATCAAATGTTTTTAGACCTTCTCTAATACGGCGTAATGATATGCCGGCGTCTACCAGTAAATGGGTGCTACCATTTGAAACTATTGTACAGTTTCCCGAAGACGAACTGGATAGTGTGCATATTGTCATTTATTCACCGTTTTTACGAGACTCTTCTATATGTTCTTGAATCGCCATCCATATCCGTGATGGTGAGTCGGTTGCCTTGCAGGTTGATGGTGAAAACATGCGTACCCGTCCACTCACCATATATAGTGAGAGTGTTTCCGCTTAGAGCCCAACGTCCCGGTTCATCATACTGATACTCAATAACTCTCCCGTCGGCGAAAAACTCTATAGAGGACGCCTCAAAGAAATAATAAATGAATACGCCGGATTCAATTTGCCACCTGCCGACAATAGAAGTCGTTGCGGGAGGGGTGATGATCGAAGTTCCAGAAGTGTTAATGTTGATGGTTCTGGTACCTGCGTTCCAGTTTACAGCGCTTCCGGACGCCTCTCCGACAAATCTTAGCGGAACGAATGTTCTGTTGTTTTGGGTTCTCGGCGCTACTTCCAATGTGAATTGAAAGCCATTTACGGTTGCTCGTGTGCTGCCTATGGTCATAATGATTTCACTGCCGGGTCTCGTAGCCGTTATTCGCTGCGGACCGGGGCTCCACACTACAGTATAACCTAGAGCCTCGAAAATGCCTCGCATGGGAACCAGTGTTCTACCCCCTGACGTAATGGGGTTTGAGTCCAAGTATAGTCGTGAGCCGTCAACAAAAACTGTAATTGCGCTTGAGCCGAGAGCGGGCGTAGCCATACCAAGCGCCAATATGACAACCAATGCCAGTACTAAGATGCGTTTTTTCATAAAGTCTACCTCCAAAATTGCAATTTCTTGTATGATATAACCCTGCGCACCTTTGCAGGGAAGAACACCTGCAGTATTTTGCTAATTTAGCCGATGTCTCTTTCCGGAACTATCTGCCCGGCAGAGGCGTAGATGGTTTCTATTTCCGCGCCCAGAGCGGTGAGCTTCTTTACTATTTTTTCGTAACCGCGTTCGATATATCCCACGCCTTCAATTTCTGTCTTGCCTCTCGCGCATAATCCGGCGATTACCAGCGCCGCTCCCGCCCGCAAATCACTTGCTTTGGTCGGGGCTCCCGTTAAATACGGCACGCCTTCGATGATCGCTGTTCTTTCGGTCACTCTGATGGACGAGCCCATTTTTGCAAGCTCATCAACAAATTTGAACCTATTGTCCCATACGCCTTCCGTGACCGTGCTGGTTCCCTCCGCCAGACAGAGTATGGCTGAGAGCTGCGGTTGCATATCCGTTGGAAAGCCGGGGTAAGGCATGGTTTTTATGTGGGTTCTAACGAGAGGGTCTATTCTTTCAACTATGATAGAATCCTCAAGGTCAACTATCGTCACGCCCATCTCTCTGAGCTTGCGTGAAATGCAGTCGAGATGTCTCGGTATGACGTCTTTTATTACAACTCGTCCGCCTGTACCGGCAACCGCTGCCATGAATGTACCCGCTTCAATCTGGTCAGGTATAATTGAATAGAATCCGCCGCTTAATCTGGAGACCCCGTGGATCCTAATTGCATTAGTGCCTGCGCCCCTGACATCGGCGCCCATTGAATTAAGAAAGTTTGCCAAATCGACAACATGCGGCTCGCGCGCGGCGTTTTCGATGTAGGTAGTACCCTCCGCCAAAACAGCGCCAAGCATGATGTTAACCGTCGCGCCAACAGATACCACGTCCATGTATACGGTTGCTCCGCGCAGCTTCCTTTCTGTGACGACTTGCACAATACCGTTTCTAACGGTGACCTTTGCACCCATTGCCGAGAACCCTTTAACATGCTGGTCAATTGGACGAACTCCGCCAAAATTGCAGCCTCCGGGCATGGCAACATCAGCCTTGCCAAATCTTCCCAGCAAAGCTCCTATCAGATAATACGATGCTCTTATTCGCCGCATCATGTCAAATGTCGCACTGGACGTTCTGACGCGGGAGCAGTCGATGTCAATTGTTCTTTTATTAACTGTGCGGATTTCGCCGCCCATTTCCTTTAGAATGCGCAATAATGTTGTTACATCAGATATGTTTGGAAGGTTTTCGATTCTGCAGACACCGTCAACCATAAGCGCTGCCGGAATTATCGCCACAGCCGCATTTTTGGCTCCGCTGATCTCGACTTCGCCATATAGTGGGTTTCCGCCGTTAATGACATATTTTGTCACGGGCTCACTCCTTACGAAAAAGACAAATCAGTCCCTGTTTGTACTTACCGGATAATATTACTACACTTATGAATCTAATGCAAGAATTATTTACTTTTTTGTAACTATTTTTGTCTAAGCTGGTTCAACGAAGGCATATCACAGTTGTGGAGGACTCCCTTTGAGGCTACAAAGCAGCCAATACCCGCAATTACTTCCCATGCGGCAAGAATCAGTATGCCTATGAGCATTCCCCCATTTCCGATCGCAGAGCCTATGATTATAGATGCGACAATTCCCGGCATCATAATTATGATTATGGCAAGGATGTATAACATGCTCAGAATACCCATCGACATATGCGCTCCGGTAAATCGCATCGACAGAAAACTCACTCCCAAAATCACGAAGGAGAAAAAGGTGCATGTAATTATTGAAATAATAATGTACTCAACGCCAATACCCATAATAAGTCCCGCCGCGGTAAATGCCAGAGCGTTTTGTACCAATACCTTTAATAAAACCTCAAGATTACTCCAAATAAGTTTACTAAACGGACGTTCGGGAATCATATATATATAATGGCTGTATGTGTCTTTTACACCTCTTCCCGTTCCTATAAGAAAGATTTGCGCAATCATTAGCATAATTAGCGTTGTCAGCATATTCCCGCTGACGTCATAATTAACTCGACTGGTTATAAATGCATATATCACCGCAAATGCCAAAATCGCCAGAGTTGAAGGTCCCCATAACCCGAACTTGTTTACCCTGAAAGATTCGCGCATATGCCTGAAAAACAGCGCCGAAGCACCAAAACCTCCGACTCCGGTGCCCTTTACTTTTATTTGTTTGTCAGACATTGTAGCGGCGTCAATATTCCCCTCGGCGACATCACGGGCTTTTTGGAAAGCTGTTTCTGTCGCTACAAGAACATCTTCGTAGTAATCCGGATTGCCAATATATATAACCGCCACAAGTATCGCGCCGGCTGCGGCAAGCAAGCCAAAGAAAAACGCTCCCGCCGCATACTCACCCGCAATAAATGCAAGCGAACCCGCTGCTGCCCAGCCTACTATCGGTGTATACGAAGATATATGAGAGTTGACAAATTGCAATAGCCCCGCCACAAAATCAAAATCAGCGACCCATATTTGCCAAAGAAGCCCGGCGACTACGGGCGCAAAAGCTATAACCGCTATATATTTCACAATTTTTTGCCTGCGCGGTCTGGAGTTTGTGAGGCTGTATATTACTAATGACAGAACCTGTGAGACGGCTGTAACCAGTATAAAAGAAGCGAAAATAATCATCATGCCGCCGAATCTAACCCCAAAGAATGTCCGCAGCGTCGAAGAGTTAAAAAGAATGAATATAGATGACAGCGCCGCTGATTTCATAAGTCGTACAACGCCAAACAGTAAAATCGCTCTAGGGTTAATCGGGGCAACAAATAGCAAGTTGACGTCTTCCATACCAAATATGGTCGAGCCTTTTGAGAGCCCTTGCTTAATAGAGGGAATGACCGTGAGCAGAAAGAGCGCAATCAGTATTGCCTTGAGCCACATTATATCAGTGTGGGTTGCTTCACTGTACGTCTGTGTCGTCGAGCTTATTACCACAAATAAGAGCAATGCGATAATAACTAAATACATAATAAGTCTGCCCGGCTTGCGCCGCAAATCGAACAGCTTGTTTTTCATGTCATGGCTCAGTACATAAAGCAAAGCACTCATATTATGGTTTCTCCTTCTGCCTTATCTCCGGTTTTATCTTCATCAATTATCGAAAAGTATATATCTTCAAGGTCTTCGTTAAAATACTCGCTGCGCCTGATTTCACGCGCGAATTTACCTTTGTTCATAATGAGGGTTATATCCCAGCTCTCTTCAACGCTGTCTATGATATGCGTACTGACAATCAAGGCTTTTCCCGCTTCTTTCAGTTCCGAGATTACTGCTTTGAGTTCCCTGATGCCGTGTGGGTCGAGTCCTACCAGCGGCTCATCAAAGATGACTACTTTTGGATCCGGGAGTAGCGCGCAGCACACGCTGATTTTTTGCTGCATTCCTTTGGATAATTCCTTACCTAATTTGTTTTTTTTGTCGTCCAGCTCAAACCTTTTAAGCAAGTTATCCGCATTTTCCCGCCAGTTGCGAAGCCTGTACGCTTTGGCAATAAATTCCATGTGCTCATCGACTGTCAGCATTGGAAATGGAGTTGGTATCTCCGGCACATATCCCAACAGCCGCTTTGCTTCCAGCGTGCGGTTATCGTGTCCGTCTATTGTAACTTCACCGGAAAAGCGCAGAAGTCCGCATATTGACTTGATAAGAGTTGATTTGCCCGCGCCGTTTGGTCCGAGTAGTATTGCAATCTCTCCGGCGTTTACGGTTAGGTTTATTCCATCGTTTGCGGTGAGTTTGCCGTAGTTTTTCGTAACATTTCTTACCTCTATCATTTCGTCCTCCGATTTACACTATTTTCTATAACTATGACATCATATCATATTTACTTAATTTCTTGCAATGACAAGCTTGATAAAGTGATTTCTTGATATAAGCCCTCGATACAGGTCAACGAGTATCCAAAAACTCGCAATGGTTACAGTCTCAAACGGAACGTATCTCAACTCGCGCTTCGATACGTTCCCTTTCATCAAATTGATAAGTCGCAATTTGATTCTTCTATGCTCCAAGTTGCGGGAGAAAATTTTTATCCTATGGCATACGAACTGAGTTCGCTGTTGACCATTCCCTCTCAAGCTCTACCCAGTCGGGATTCGGCAGTATTTGATCCCAGTACTTGTATTCAAATTGCTGTCCGGGCACGACCTCTTCTCTGTATCCGGGGATTGTAGAGTGAGTTGCTTCTTGTACGGCAAGATAAAACCATGCACTCTGATTCAGGTTATCTATCCATGCTATCATTTCGTCTTCCAGCAAATCTTCCGGTGACCTAAGTACGCGCTCAAGCATTCTGTTTACTATCGTGATAAACTCAGCTCTTGTTATCGGCTGGTTCGGTCTGAAGGTTCCGTCTTCATAGCCTGTGACCCATCCATAACCTGCCGCCGCGATTATATGTTCTTCCGCCCAGTGCCCTGCGACGTCTACAAAGCCTGCAGCTCCGTTGCTGTACATTCCCATCATCGGCGCAAATCTCGCTGCTATCGCGGCAAGTTCCGCTCTTGTTATCGTACCGTTCGGGGCATAGCTGCCGTCCGGATATCCGTTTACTATACCCATATTGCTCATCACTGATATTGCATTGTTATGCCACATTGGGGATAGTACATCGGTAAATCCATTTATCTGAGACCAGTGTTCCTGACGCATATTATCCGTCAGAAGCCTGAAGAACACTGTCGCCACTTCCGCTCTTGTGATGTTGTTGCCCGGACGCACTTCTCCTCCCGGATATCCTATGATGTACGCATAGTGGTCGTTTATAAACACTTCAAGCGGCGGAAGCTCATCTTCTATTATCCTCGGCGCAGGAGGCGGTCCCGAAGACGGAGGCGATGCATTCCGGCTCCACTGGGCGTATACTGTCACACTGCCTGTTACTATCGTATCTCTGGTAAACGCGTCGCCGCTGCCGTCGCGAGCTGTATTCCATCCGGTAAATGTCCAGCCGGCGCGTGTCGGATTTTCAGGCATACCGTCTCCGAGACTCCTGCCGTGCGGTACATTTCCTACGGAGACTGTATCATCGTCTTGTCCGCGATTGCGGTCAAATGTTACGGTATGTGTCCGGATATTTACCGACTCATCAGTGTCATCGTCCTTTGTTCCGCCGTCAAGGTCTGTCACTCTCATAACCGCAACGTTTCTAATAACGCCCGTTGCGTTTGCATGGACTGTTACTTCTACTACAAACTCTAATACAACACCTGCTGTCAGCTGCGCTCTGGGAATCGTCCAACTCGGATGACCGTCAGTTAGCACCATAGCAGGTAAGGAATCCACTGCTATTTCATTTATTCTGAGCCCTGTCAGCAACGGGGTGCTTACCTTACTGCTGTCGTATCGATCTATGATTGTTACGCTTGCGTAGTTGTCAATATTCGAAGGCAGTCTGAAGCTTATTGTGTAGCTGAGTGTTCCGCCCGGAACATATGCATCGGCGCCGGCTGACTTTACAAAGTCGGTAGGCATTTCGATTTCATTTATCACCCACTGCGCATATACGGTTATATTTCCAACTACCGGGGTGCTATTTGCAAACACGGCGCCGCTTCCGTTTGCCTGAGTATCCCATCTTATAAAGTCATAGCCGAGCCATACCGGAACCTCCGGCATGCGAACGCCCAAAGATGTGTTTACTATTACATCGCTTACCACACTGTACGGAGCTTCATCTGTGCCGCGATTGTACAAAAATGTTACCGTGTACTTCCGGGCGTCGATAGTCTCTTCCGTCTTTTCGTCACGAGTGTTATTATCAAGGTCTGTTACTCTCAGGATCGCCGTGTTTACTATTGTATCTTCGGCAGTTTCCAAAACAACCACTACTACCTCAAGCTTTATTACATCGCCTGCATTTAGCTGCGATCTTTGAAGAGTCCAGCCCGGACGACCGCTTTCGTCGGTCACCATATCCGGCAACGGGTTCACAGGCACTTCGTTTATAGTCATCATTGCGAGAGTAGGAGTGCTCACCTTGGAGCTGTCATATTCATCTATTATCGTGATGCTCGCATAGTTGTCTATATTATCCGGTAATCTAAAGCTTATTGTATAGCTAAGATTCTCTCCGGGGGTATATCTTTCCAAACCCGCTTCTTTTATGAAGTCCCTCGGCATTACTATGGTCTCTATCTCCCACTGTGCATATACGGTTATATTTCCAACTACCGGAGTGTTATTTGTAAACACTGTACCGCTTCCGTTTGCCTGAGTATCCCATCTTATAAAGTCATAGCCGAGCCACACCGGAACTGCCGGCATACGCGCACCCAAAGATGTGTTTACTATTACATCGCTTACTATTGCGTGTGGAGCTTCATCTATGCCGCGATTGTACATAAATGTCACTGTGTACTTTTGGGCGTCGATAGTCTCTTCCGTCTCTTCGTCACGAGTGTTATTTTCCAGATCTGTTACTCTCAGGATTGCTGTGTTTACTATTGTATCCGAAGTTGTTTCCAAAACTCCTACTACTACCACGAGCCTTATTACATCTCCTGCATTTAGCTGCGATCTTTGAAGGGTCCAGCCCGGACGACCGCTTTCATCGGTCGCCATATCCGGCAACGGGTTCACAGGCGCTTCGTTTATGGTCATCATTGCGAGAGTAGGAGTACTCACCTTGGAGCTGTCATATTCATCTATTATTGTGATGCTCGCATAGTTGTCTATATTATCCGGCAATCTAAAGCTTATTGTATAGCTAAGATTCTCTCCGGGGGTATATCTTTCCAAACCCGCTTCTTTTATGAAGTCCCTCGGCATTACTATTGTTTCTATCTCCCACTGTGCATATACGGTTATATTTCCAACTACCGGAGTGTTATTTGTAAACGCAGTACCGCTTCCGTTTGCCTGAGTATCCCATCTTATAAACTCGTATCCTGACCACGCCGGAACTGCCGGCATACGCGCACCCAAAGATGTGTTTACTATTACATCGCTTACTATTGCGTGTGGAGCTTCATCTATGCCGCGATTGTACATAAATGTCACTGTGTACTTCCGGGCGTCGATAGTCTCTTCCGTCTCTTCGTCACGAGTGTTATTTTCCAGATCTGTTACTCTCAGGATTGCTGTGTTTACTATTGTATCCGAAGTTGTTTCCAAAACGCCTACTACTACCACGAGCTTTATTACATCTCCCGCATTTAGCTGCGATCTTTGAAGGGTCCAGCCCGGACGACCATTTTCATCCGTCGTCATAGTCGGTAATTGTCCAATCGGCACATCGTTTATTGTCAGTGACGTAAGTATAGGCGTACTTACCTTGGAGCTGTCATAGTCATCTATTATTGTGATGCTCGCATAGTTGTCTATATTATCCGGTAATCTAAAGCTTATTGTATAGCTCAGATTTGCACCTGGGGTATATGCTTCTGTATTGGCCTCTTTTATGAAGTCCCTTGGCATAACTACTGTTTCTATCTCCCACTGTGCATATACGGTTATGTTTCCGGTCACCACCGTAGCGTCGGTAAACTCTGTACCGCCTCCGTTTGCCTGAGTATCCCACCTTATAAACTCGTATCCTGACCACGCCGGAACTGCCGGCATACGCGCACCCAAAGATGTATTTACTATTACATCGCTTACTACACTGTATGGAGCTTCATTTATGCCGCGATTGTACATAAATGTCACTGTGTACTTTCGGGCGTCGATAGTCTCTTCCGTCTCTTCGTCACGAGTGTTATTTTCCAGATCTGTTACTCTCAGGATTGCTGTGTTTACTATTGTATCCGAAGTTGTTTCCAAAACGCCCACTACTACTTGTAGCTTTATTACATCTCCCGCGTTTAGCTGCGATCTTTGAAGGGTCCAACCCGGACGCCCATTTCCATCAATCACTGTAGCCGGTAATGGGTTCACCGGCACTTCATTTATGGTCATCGCTGCGAGAGTAGGGGTGCTCACCTTCGAGCTGTCATATTCATCTGTTATTGTGATGCTCGCATAGTTGTCTATATTATCCGGCAATCTAAAGCTTATTGTGTAGCTAAGACTCTCGCCGGGGGTATATCTTTCCGAACCAGCTTCTTTTATGAAGTCACTTGGCATTACGATAGTTTCTATCCCCCACTGCGCATATACAGTTATGTTTCCGGTCACCACCGTAGCGTCGGTAAACTCTGTACCGCCTCCGTTTGCCTGAGTATCCCACCTTATAAACTCGTATCCTGCCCACGCCGGAACCGCCGGCATACGCGAGTCAAGGGGTGTATTTAGCAGTACCTCGCTTACCACTGCATATGGGGCTTCATTTATGCCCCGATTGTACTCAAAAGTCACGGTATATATTCGTAAGTCCTCGTCAAGTCCCACGTAGTTAACGTCAAAGTTATTTGCTATATGCGTGAATGCCCGCCCTGTGCCTGAATCTGAAAGCGTTCCAGTACCTACTGCAGGAAGCGTAACTCCATTGTGCAGCGCTCGCAGCTCCGAGGCTGTTATTATTGCTCCGGGGTTATATATGCCGTCATCTACATAGTCTTCTATCCAGTATCCGCCGCTTGCTTTATTGTTTGCAAACTGTACTGATGTATTTATTGTAATTCTGCTGCTGTGCGCCGCTGTAAATATCGCGCCGCCCTCGCCGCTTGCGCTGTCATCCAGTGCTCCGGTTCCTACGCCGCCTGCTATCTCTGCTCCCGCTATATTGCCGCTCATCTGTGAGGCGCCCAGTACTCTGAGCGTTCCGTGCGCATCTGACACTGTCTCTATGTATATGCCGCCGCCATGTCTGCCTGCCATGTTGCCGCTCACTGTGCTGTCTGATATTTCCAGATACCGCGGCATAAGTGTCGGAGGCACGAGCGTCGTTACCAGGTCTCTTATGTAGACTCCGCCGCCATATATTCCCGCTGTATTGCCGCTTACTACACTTGCGTCCAAGATGCGTAAATCGCCCGATCCGACAACAATAGCAGTCGGACTCGCGTTTGTGAGGTGTATGCCGTTTATTACTCCGCCGCCCATTTCTCCTGCGGTATTGTTTCTTATGACGCTGTTTCTTATCGTTGTTGTTCCGTTTGCTACTACTCCGCCGCCGCTTTGTGTCGCCCGGTTATTTTCTACTACGGCGCCTATTATCTCGACTCTTCCGCTATTAGATACACCCGCGCCATGTGCTGTTGCCGTATTCCCGCTTACTGCTCCCCCGGTTATTGTTGCCTCCCCTGCCGCGTCCAGGGATAGTCCGCCTCCGGTTCGGGCTGCATTGTTCAGCACATTAGTGTTGACAGATACGTATATTCCGTGGTTATTGACTATAACCGCTCCGCCTCCCATGTTTGCCCGGTTTTGAGATATCGTTCCGCCGTTTATCGTAAATCGGGACACATCGTCGCCTTGACTCGCTATTGCTATAGAAACGCCGCCGCCTTGGTTTGCCTCATTATGGCTTATTGTACCGCCATTCATTACTACTGTCGCCGCGCCGCGCAACTCTAATCCGCCGCCGCCGTTTCCGCTACCGGCCGATACGTTGCCGCTTATCGTGCTATCTGTGAGTGTCAGATTTCCGGAAAGAACATATATTCCGCCGCCGCTGGATGCTGTATTTCCGTTTGCCCCCACTTCACCGATTGCGGAGTTGTTAATAACCGCTGTCCCGCCTATAAATGCCAAGCCGCCGCCCGCAGATGCTCCCGCGGCGCTGTTTGCTACTATAGTTCCCGTTGTCATGCTAAATGTGCTGTTTAACGCCATCACACCGCCGCCGTGTCCTGCGGAGCGGTTATTGCTTATGGTTGCGCCGCTTATGTTGAACACAGAATCTGCTGCATACACGCCGCCCCCGCGTCCGTGAGGGTGATAGTCAGGTCCGGACAGAGCATTAAGGGGCATAAATGCCGCGCTGAAAGTCTGAGCTTCCGCCTCTTCCGGAGGAGCTTGTGTAGTTCCATTGCCGCTTATCACTCCGCCGGTCATTTCAATGCGACCATTTTCCATATGTATACCGCCGCCTCGAAAGCGCGCTTCGTTGTTGCTTATATCACCGCTTCTTATTGTGATTACAGCGCCATCTATTGCCCTTATGGCTCCTCCGTATTCAGCAGTGTTCTCAAAAATCCTGCCGCCATCCAGTATCAGGTTACCGCCGATAAGATGAACCGCACCGCCATTCTGTGACCCGCGGTTGTCGGTGAGTACGGCGCCTTCAAGTATTATTAATGTACCGCCATTTACCTCAACGCCGCCCGAATTACCCCCGAGGGTACGGCTTAGCGTTATACCATAGTCCAGCGTCAGAGAACCGCCGTTTTCAACTATGAAGTGCCTGGGTGTAACTATTCCGGCTGCAGCGAAGCATTGCAATACTACGCCTGCATTTGAAAACAGTACTATGTCAGCTCCGCTTGGGATTATGATTGGCCCCGGATTAATGGGAATTGTAAATCCGTTTAATACTTCTATGTATGTACGTGTCGTTCCCGCAGCAGAGATTGCATTCCGCAGTGCCTGTTCGGTGCCGACGGACACATCCGCTGCATTAAACATCTCAATCATCAGCGGCTCAATTTCTTCCTCTTCATCGTCCGCATCTTCTTCATCTGCGTCCACGTCCGCATCTGCGTCTGTATCTTCGTCCACGTCCGCATCTGCGTCTGTATCTTCGTCCACGTCCGCATCTTCGTCAGCATCTGAATCTACATCCGCCTCCGTGTCGATATCTGCTGCCTCGTCTGTCGCGGCTTCTTCGCTGTCATCAGAAAAAAAGTCGTCAGACTCTCCATTGACCTCAATATCCAACGAATTTTTTCCATCATAATCAGCGCCGGAATTTGATGGCGGCTCACCGGCGGCATATGTACTAGCAGACACAGGAGTAATCACTGTGCCTACCAACATAATAACCGCTATGAAAAATGCTAATGCTTTCCTCATACTAAAATTATAACTCTCCATTTTTTCTCCCCCAATAACTCATGCGCGTAATCTGCTTTTTGCTTCACTTCCTATCATATCAATGCGATATTTATGTATCGTTTGTCTCTTAAATCTACCATTTATACTGCTTACTCACAAACACACATATCTACCACAGTATTGTTCACACTGGACAATAATACTACAAATATTTGCTGTTTTGCCGCTATTTTTTCACATAAATACAATCGCTTTTAAGCGGCTCTTTTCAGCAGAGTTTTCGATATTTCTTTAAGCTGACTTAGAGTGACGAGGGGGTTTTTATTGAGGGGAACGTATCTCAACTCGCGCTTTGATACGTTCCCTTTCGTTAGATTGATTTAACTCTCACCGCGCTCTTATGGCTCAAGCAAACTTGAGTTCGGCGGTATCCAGACTGAGTACGCTGTTGACCATTCCTTTTCCAGTTCTTCCCAGTCAGGATTCGGCAGCATTTGATCCCAGTACTTGTACTCAAACCGCAATCCGGGTACAGTCTCTTCTCTATATCCGGGGATTGTTGAGTGAGTTGCCTCTTGTACTGCAAGATAGAACCATGCATTCCGATTCGTGTTGTCTATCCATACTTGCATCTCGCTTTCCAGCAAGTCATCTGTCGACCTTAACACGCGTTCGAGCATTCTGTTTACTATCGTTATAAACTCAGCTCTCGTTATCGGCTGGTTCGGTCTGAAAGTTCCGTCTTCATAGCCTGTGACCCATCCGAACTCGGCGGCAGAGATTATATATCTTTCTGCCCAGTGTCCGGCGATGTCTGCAAAGCTGGCCGGTCCGTTGCTATAAACATCCATCATCGGCGCAAATCTCGCTGCTATCGCGGCAAGTTCCGCTCTTGTTATTGTGCTGTTCGGATTGAATGTGCCGTTGGGATATCCGTTTACTATATTCATATTACTCATCACTGATATCGCGTTGTTATGCCACATTGGGGATAATACATCCGTAAACTCGTTCATACGGGTCCAGTTGTCTTCACGCATATCATTTGTCAGAAGTCTGAAGAATACTGTCGCTACTTCCGCTCTTGTGATATTGTTGCCCGGACGCACGTCTCCTTCGGGATATCCTATGATGTATGCATGGTGGTCGCTTATAAACGGGGTAAGCGGCGGGAGCTCCTCTATTATTATCGTCGGCGCCGGTGATGATGGTCCCCAGGATGGAGGCGATGCATTCTGTCTCCACTGGGCGAATACCGTTGTGTCGCCTGTTACTAACGTATCTCTGGTAAACGAGGTACCGCTGCCGTCGCGAGCTGTATTCCATCCGTTAAATGTCCAGCCGGCGCGCGTTGGATTGTCTGGCATGCCGGCTCCGAGACTCGTGCCGTGCGGTATACTACCAACAGTGAATGTATCATCGCTTTGTCCGCGATTGCGGTCAAATGTTATGGTGTGTCTGCGTATATTTATTGTCTCGTCAGTGTCATCGTCCTTTGTTCCGCCGTCAAGGTCTGTAACTCTCATAACCGCTACGTTTCTTATTACGCCCGTCGCGTTTGCAAGGACTGTCACTTCTACTACAAACTCTACTACCGCGCCTGCTGTCAGTTGCGCTCTGGAAACTGTCCAGCTCGGATGACCGTTTGTGTTCGTCACCGCGCCCGGCAACGGGTTCAGAGGCACTCCATTTATGGTCAGCGATCTAAGCACTGGGGTGCCTACCTTGCTGCTGTCGTACTGGTCAATTATTGTCACGCTTGCGTAGTTGTCGATATTGGCAGGCAACGTGAAGCTTATCGTATAGACTAGTGTTTCGCCCGGTATATACGCCTCGCCGTTGACTATCTTCTTCAAGTCCTCAGGCAGTTCAATCTCGTTGATTACCCATTGCGCAAACACTCTTATATCATCTGTCACAGGCGTCTGTGCTGTAAATACGCTGCCTGTTCCGTCACGTTCTGTGTTCCAGCCGGTGAAGTTGTAGCCCGGACGGCTCGGAGTCTGCGGTAGTCTCGCTCCCAAGCTGTCGCCGTGCGCTACATTTTCTACTTCTTCTACA
>Ga0209755_10000586_pt1 | contig 65053 bp, 60 predicted proteins | sample TergutCo191P1_FD_187301 | JGI IMG/M metagenome (GOLD analysis project Ga0209755, IMG submission 187301) | Cornitermes sp. P1 segment gut microbial communities from Petit-Saut dam, French Guiana - Co191P1 (SPAdes) (version 2) | ecosystem: Host-associated > Arthropoda: Insects > Digestive system...
GGTATTATGGCTTTTTCACCCCGTTGCTTAATGCGGACGGAAACGCGATCGGGATGCTCTATGTTGGCTTCCCGACCGAATCCACGCACGCCGCCACCAACGCGCTACTGCGAAACATGATCATCATCGGCGTTGTTAGCCTTTTGGTTATCACTATTGGGATGCTCTTCTTTATAATACGGCTGTTGAAGCCCATCGGCCTGTTGACGACGACACTTGACGACACCGCCAACGGCGACCTGACGAAAAGGCTTCCGGAGCTTGGCAATGACGAAATCGCCCGGGCTTCCCGCTCGTTCAACAAGACCATGGAAGAGCTTCGCAAAATGATCGTCTCGATCAAGCAGCAGGCGGGGACGCTGTCCGACATAGGCAGCGATCTTGCCAGCAATATGGTCGAAACCGCCTCCGCGATGAACCAGATTGCGACGAATATCCAGAGCATCAAGGGCCGCGTGCTGAACCAAAGCGCCAGCGTCACCGAGACCAACGCGACGATGGAGCAGGTTACGGTCAACATTAACAAGTTAAGCGGTCAAGTGGACAACCAGACGGGCGCGGTGTCGCAGGCATCGTCCGCGATAGAGGAGATGATCGCGAATATCCAGTCCGTTACCGCGACACTGACCAAGAATACCGAGAACGTGCGCGAGCTTAAGGATGCGTCGGAGACAGGCAAGGCCAGTCTGCAGGAAGTGGCGCATGATATTCAGGACATCGTGCGCGAATCCGAGGGTCTTCTGGAGATCAACGCGGTAATGGAAAACATCGCCAGCCAGACGAACCTTTTGTCGATGAATGCGGCAATCGAGGCGGCGCGGGCCGGTGAGTTGGGCAGGGGCTTCGCGGTGGTGGCTGGCGAGATTCGCCAGCTTGCCGAAAACTCCGGCAACCAGTCCAAGACCATCGGGGACGTGCTGAAAAAAATCAAGGATTCGATGGACAAGATCACCCGCTCCACCGACAACGTCCTTACCAAGTTCGAGGCGATTGACCAGGGCGTGAAAACGGTCGCGGAACAGGAGGAAGTCATTCGCCGCGCGATGGAGGAACAGGGGCATGGAAGTCGACAGGTTCTAAGCGCGTCCGGGCAGGTCGGCGACATAACCGGGCAGGTACGCGGTAGTTCTATCGAGATGCTCGAGGGCAGCAAGGAAGTGATCGCGGAAAGCAAGAACCTGGAGAGGGCGACGCAGGAGATCACCAACGGCATTAACGAGATGGCCGCTGGTACGGAACAGGTAAATAAGGCGGTGAATACGGCCAACGATCTTAGCGGCAGAACGCAGGAGAATATTTCCACGCTGACGCGGGCGGTTTCGCAGTTCAAGGTTTAGGCGCGGGACGGAAGATCCGAAAGCCGCCGGCCGGCGCAATGCGCGTTGGTTGGGCGGCGGCCCCGCTCCCAGATTTAGCTTTGGCAGAATTTTTCGCATTCCCGCTTGACACGCTCAACTCAAATCGGCACAATGTCTGTTCATCCACAGGCGGCAATCATGTGGAGCCTTACTTGTCATCTAAGCGCCTGGATATTGGGGTTATGGAAACTTGGCAAGCATATGTTTGCATTGAAAAAGGAGTCAAAAATGTTTAACAGTTTGAAGAGCAAGCTGATCGCGCCTATCGTTGCCGCCTTGGTCGCGATGGTTGTCATCATCGTTGTTTTTGTGGCCGTGCGGACCAGCTCGCTGGTTGAAGATTTGACGCAGGATCGCGTCGCAGTAATGAGCAATGCCGTTGCTTCCCGCTTTAGCGCTTTTGAGGAGCAGGTAATGCTCATAGCGCGTACTGCCGCCAGCACTCATGAAATCATCTCCGGCCTGAACCAATGGAACGCCGGCATTGACAGGGCGGAAACAAGGCTGGCTTTGTTTGAATACTTTAATGCCCTTGCGGTTGACATGGGTGTTAATAACTTTGCCGTCCGCGATGCCACGCGCACGATTATTGTCAGATCGCACCTTCGGGACTCTTACGACGCGGCGCCGGATCATGCTCCTGTTGGTATTTTCGCTATGCAGGGTACGGCAACCGTTTCTTTTAACTCGACGGCTACATTGCCTATGGGGCTTAACGCCACGGTGCCCGTGATGTATGGCGGTCAAATTATAGGCGCGCTTGGCGCCAACATTTTTTTGCACGGCGAAGATTTTGTGGACTACTTTGCCGAAACATTCAGTGCGCAGGTCAGCGTGTATGCGGGCAACAGGCGTATAGCGACTACGTTTAGGGATGCCGCGGGCAGACGCGCCACCGACACATACCTGGAAGACGATCATATTATTGAGATGGTGCAGAACCAGCGGCAAACACACATCGCGGAACAGGTGATGCCTGACGGCAACAGGTATTACGGCTATTTCACCCCGCTGCTTAATGCGCACGGAAACGCTATCGGGATGCTCTATGTTGGCTTCCCGACCGAATCCACGCACGCCGCCACCAACGCGCTGCTGCGGAACATGATCGTCATCGGCGGCGTGAGCCTTTTGGTTATCACTATTGGGATGCTCTTCTTTATAATACGGCTGTTGAAGCCCATCGGTCTGTTGACGCAGACACTCGATGACACCGCCAACGGCGACCTGACGAAAAGGCTTCCGGAGCTTGGCAATGACGAAATCGCCCGGGCTTCCCGCTCGTTCAACAAGACCATGGAAGAGCTTCGAAAGATGATCGTCTCGATCAAGCAACAGGCGGGGACGCTGTCCGATATAGGCAGCGATCTCGCCGGCAACATGGTCCAGACCGCCTCCGCGATGAACCAGATTACGACGAACATTCAGAGCATCAAGGGCCGCGTGCTGAACCAAAGCGCGAGCGTCACCGAGACCAACGCGACGATGGAGCAGGTTACGGTCAACATTGGCAAGTTAAGCGGCCAGGTGGACAACCAGACGGGCGCGGTGTCGCAGGCGTCGGCCGCGCTGGAGCAGATGATCGCGAATATCCAGTCCGTTACCGCGACGCTGACCAAGAATACCGAGAGCGTGCGCGAGCTTAAGGATGCGTCTGAGACGGGCAAGGCCAGCCTGCAGGAAGTGGCGCATGATATTCAGGACATCGTGCGCGAGTCCGAGGGTCTTCTGGAGATCAACGCGGTGATAGAGAACATCGCCAGCCAGACGAACCTTTTATCGATGAACGCGGCAATCGAGGCGGCGCGGGCCGGCGAGTTCGGTAAGGGCTTCGCGGTGGTGGCCGGCGAGATTCGCCAGCTTGCCGAAAACTCCGGCAACCAGTCCAAGACCATCGGGGACGTGCTGAAAAAAATCAAGGACTCGATGGACAAGATCACCCGTTCCACCGACAACGTCCTTGCCAAGTTCGAGGCGATTGACCAGGGGGTGAAAACGGTCTCGGAGCAGGAGGAGGTTATCCGCCGCGCGATGGAGGAACAGGGGCACGGGAGCCGGCAGGTTCTAAGCGCGTCCGGGCAGGTCGGCGACATAACCGGGCAGGTGCGCGGCAGTTCGATTGAGATGCTCGAGGGCAGCAGGGAAGTGATCGCGGAAAGCAAGAACCTGGAAAGGGCGACGCAGGAGATAACCAACGGCATAAACGAGATGGCCGCCGGAGCCGAGCAGGTGAATCAGGCGGTTAACACGGCCAACGATCTTAGCGGCAGGACGCGGGAGAATATTTCCACGCTGACGCGGGCGGTTTCACAGTTCAAGGTTTAGGCGTTGTTGCCCAGCTGGCGCGTTGTGTGCTGGCTGGGCGGCAGTCCTTTCCATAGCTTGCTCAGACATCGCTTTGGTGATTTTTTGCTTCCCGCATTTTCGCTTGACATGCTCTGCTAAAATCGGTATGATGTACACCACAGGCGGCAATCGCACAAGGCTTTACCCACGAGGATGTACTTTTCGAAAACTGAGGTCGTTTGGGTATTGAGAGTTATGGAATCTTGCGGAATCACAGACGCAAACCAAGCCAATTGTCGTGCAACCTGCGGCTTTGTAAGGTATCTGGGCAGTTTTCCTAAACTTCCATTCTCACCCCTTTGGAAAATACCCTTCTTTGGTTCTTTCACGCGCATTGGGGCGGTCGTAGGGGTTTTTTATAAAAACGAAAACGTATTTTTTGGATAAAAGGGAGTTTCACATGAACTTAAAATTGCGGACGAAAATTGTCGGGGGATTGCTTTGCATTTTTATGCTGGCGGTGGCAATTGGGGCGGGCGGCTGGCATAGCGTCATGCGAATGCGCGACCTTAAGGGCCATGTAGACATGCTGACTCGGTTAAGCGACCATGCCAACCGCATGGTGGAGGCCCACCATGTGTGGAGGTACAACCTGTCCTGGGCTTTTATGTACGACAGGCCGTTCACCGGCGGCCTTAACCCGCACACGTGCATATTCGGCAACTGGCTCGCGGGGGATCAGCCCCATTGGATAGACGACGCGCAGGTTTTCGCCCTCATAGACGCGGTTTTCCAGCCGCATTACGACCTGCACGTTCAGGGCGGGGTGGCGCTTGCGCTTAGGGAGGAGGGGCGTATGGAGGAAGCCCACGAGCTGCTTTACAACGTCGTTTTTCCCGCGGGTATCGAGTCCACGGTAAGGATAAACGCGTTAAGGGATCGCTACATGGAACTGCGGGACATGCGCATGGAGGAAATGGATCGCATGATAGTTCTCGCTATCACTGGAATGCTCATTCTTTTCGCGGCGGCCCTTGTCGCTTTCCTTGTGCTGAGCTTTTTGACCACCAGGAGCATATTGACGCCAATCGGTCTACTGACGCGGACGCTGGACGAGACCGCGAACGGCGACCTGACGAAAAGGCTTCCGGAGGTCGGCAACGACGAGATAACCCAAGCTTCCCGTTCGTTTAACAAGACGATGGAGGAGCTGCGCAAGATGATCACAGCGATCAAGCAGCAGGCGAGATCGCTTTCCGAGATAGGCGGCAATCTTGCCAGCAACATGACCGAAACCGCGTCCGCGATGAACCAAATCGCGGCGAACATCCAGAGCATCAAGGGCCGCGTGCTGAACCAGAGCGCGAGCGTCACCGAGACCAACGCGACCATGGAACAGGTCACGGTGAACATCAACAAGCTGAACGGCCAGGTGGACAACCAGACGAACGCGGTGTCGCAGGCCTCGTCCGCGATCGAGGAAATGATCGCGAACATCCAGTCCGTCACCGCGACGCTCGTGAAGAACGTCGAGAACGTGCGCGAGCTGCAGGAGGCGTCGGAGACCGGCAAGGCCAGCCTGCAGGAGGTGGCGCATGACGTTCAGGACATAGCCCGCGAGTCCGAGGGTCTTCTGGAGATCAACGCCGTTATGGAAAACATCGCCAGCCAAACGAACCTTCTTTCGATGAACGCGGCGATCGAGGCGGCGCGTGCTGGCGAGCTTGGCAGGGGCTTCGCGGTGGTGGCCGGCGAGATTCGCCAGCTGGCGGAAAACTCCAGCAGCCAGTCCAAGACGATCGGGGACGTGCTGAAAAAAATCAAGGACTCGATGGACAAGATCACCCGATCCACCGAGAACGTCCTTACCAAGTTCGAGGCGATTGACCAAAGCGTGAAAACGGTCGCGGAGCAGGAGGAGGCGATCCGCCGCGCGATGGAGGAACAGGCGCATGGCGGGCGGCAGGTTCTGAGCGCGTCTGGGCAGGTCGGGGACATAACCGGGCAGGTACGGGGCAGCTCGATCGAGATGCTTGAGGGCAGCAGGGAAGTGATCTCGGAAAGCAAGAACCTGGAGAAGGCCACGCAGGAGATCACCAACGGCATCAACGAGATGGCCGCTGGCGCCGAGCAGGTGAACCGGGCGGTGAACACGGTCAACGACCTTAGCGGCAGAACCCAGGAAAACATTTCCACGCTGACGCGCGCGGTTTCGCAGTTCAAGGTTTAGGCACGGGATAAAATGAAAACGGTTGCCCAGCGGGAGGTGTGCAGGGTAAACCTGGTGATCCCTGGAAAACAAACGGGAATGCGGTTTCTGGAACAGGTGCCTTGACGGCAGGTTTCCAAAGCCGCACCCTTTGGATCCCTGGAAATGCGCTGTCTGGACGGAGATCCCCGGGATGCGCCTTGTGTTGCCCGGCACCCTCATAAGCATAGGCACCACTTTTGGAAAGGCAAATGCCGTTGCCTAACTAACGACCCATTGATGTTTGCGGTAATATTATTCACAATTACCACCAAGACAGGGAGGAAACGCCATGCCCATGCTTGATTTTCAATTGAAGGAACTCCAAGCCTATCAAGGCTCCAGCCCGCGGCCAAGGGATTTCGAAGACTACTGGGAAAGGGCCCTGCGCGAGCTGGACGACGCCGGAACCGACTATACCTTAGAACCCGCCGAGTTTTCCGCCCCAGGGGTTCTGTGCCACTACCTGTACTTTACCGGGGTCGGCGGCGCGCGGGTCTGCTGCAAGTTTCTTTGCTCCGAAAACGCGACCGGAAAAATCCCAGGCATAGCCATGTTCCACGGGTACTCGACAAGCTCCGGCGGGTGGGTGGACAAGCTGCCATACGCCTACGCCGGCCACGCGGTTCTCGCGATGGACGTCCGGGGCCAGATGGGGCGATCCAGGGACAACCTTTCGGTTCACGGGAACACCCTGCGCGGGCACATCATCCGCGGACTTGGCGGGAACGATCCGGACGGGCTTTTCTTCCGCAACGTCTTCCTGGACACCGCCCAGGTCGCCAGGATCCTGATGGGCATGGATTTCGTGGACGAGACCAGGGTCGGGGCCACCGGATGGTCCCAGGGCGGGGCGCTAACCCTGGCCTGCGCCGCCCTGGAACCCCGCGTCAAAAGAAACGCCCCCGTCTACCCCTTCCTGTCCGACTACAGGCGAACCTGGGAAATGGATCTGCTAAAGGACGCCTACGAGGAGCTGTCCTATTACATCCGCAACACCGACCCCCGCCAGCGGCGCATGGACGCGATGTTCGAGACGCTTGGCTACATCGACGTGGCCAACCTGGCCCCCAGGATAAAGGGCGAGACCTACATGTTCATCACCCTGATGGACAGCGTCTGCCCCCCGTCCACCCAGTTCGCGGCGTACAACAGGATAACGGCGGCGAAATCCTGCGAGATCTACCCCAACCACGGCCACGAGGGACTGCCGGAGGCGGCGGAGCTGATCTTCGGTTTCCTTATGGGTATGTAGGAATGCGACAGGCGCATATGTTGTGGGGTTCGTATAGATCGTTTCACCGCGAGCTGATATAACCAAAGGATGAACTGGGAAGAAAAGAAACGGCTAGTCTGGGTGAAGCTGTACGAGCAAACCAAGGATACCGGATTAACATGCAGAAGATGCGGAATATCCAGACCTACCTTGCGCAAGTGGTTTCGACGGTACCAATCGGAGGGTGAAGCCGGCCTTCGCAGCCAAAGCCGCCGCCCAATCAGTTCCCCCCTGAAAAAAGTGGACGGGCAAACGGAAGCACTGATCCTTGGCCTGAGAAAGAAACGGAAACTGGGACCAAAACGACTGCGCAGCGAGCTGGAACGGCTACATTCGATTTCCCTGTCGGTATCCGTGATACACAAGGTTTTAAGGCGGAACGACTGCAAGCCACTTGCCAAACCACCCCGGAAGAAGGCGGAATATATACGCTACTGCCGCCCCATCCCCGGCGAGCGGGTACAGATGGACACGTGTAAAATAGCCCCGAATTTGTACCAGTACACGGCACTGTACGCGTTATAGGGTGCCTCAAATCTACAAAAAACGTACCGCCGGCAACACGCTTGATTTTCTGGACAGGGTAGTCGAACAGCTGCCGTTTCCGGTGCAACGTATTCAGACCGACCGAGGGATGGAGTTTTTCGCGGAGAAGGTTCAGCGGCGGCTTATGGAGTACGGGATCAAGTTCCGTCCGAATAAGCCCGGCCCTTAACGGCAAGGTCGAACGTTCCCAGAAAACGGACTTGGAGGAGTTTTACCCGACCGTTGATTTGAAAGCCGCCGACCTGGAAAATCTCTTGTCGGAATGGCAGCATTATTACAACTGGTTTAGGCCCCACAGTTCCCTTGGGGAAAAGAGCCCCAATGAACGCCGTCTTGAGCTCAGCCCGGTAACACCGTTTTGGGATGAGGTGGAAAAAAATTACCACCCGGAAAAGGAGCGGCTTCGGGTGCAAAATTATTATTATGATTTACGCCTTGCAAAATTGAAACGATGTATGTGAACCTCACACATATGTAAGATTCGATTTTTATCCTTGCATGTTCATCCAATTTGAACAACCTCGCCTATTTTGTCTAGCATTAAATGGAAATCCGAATTGGCGTCAAAATCAACCAGGTCGATTTTGTTCTCCATGTCAAAATACAACCTGGAATACACGTCGAAGAATTTGCCCTCCGGAAGTCCCTTTATTCCTATGTCTATATCGGAATCGTCGCGTATTTTCCCCGTGACCAAAGAGCCAAACAGGAAAACCGCCTCGCACCCTTCGTTTTTGAGCAGACTTGTGGCACTTTCAATATCCTGGCGGTATTTTGGGGGAATGTTGATTTCCATCATCTAACCAATGGTAATACGCGCATAATACCCTGTCAAGGTCACGGGCGGTCAACCTGGCTCCTGGGTTCGACGCTTAACGGTTAGAGCGCAACCAACTCGTCGTCGAATATTTTCTCCACCTTGCGAAGCGTCTTGAGTGTCGGGTTCGCCGTGCGGGGGTTCTCCAGTTTCTGGCAGACCTGGTATTTCACCCCCATTCTTGCCGCCACCTCCGCAAGCGTCATGTTGTGGGACTCCCGCTTGCCCCGCATCCAAAGCGCAAAGGCAAGACCGGGTTCAAGCGGAATTGCGTAAAAATCAGGCTCGTCGCACATCGGCGGTATGGAGAAGGGAATGCCCTGTTCAAGACAGGTTTCGATAATCCCGGAAACCGCCTCTGATGCCATTTCCCTGGCGTGTTCCAGGGTTGTCCCGTCGGTCATAATGCCGTCATAGAAACCAGGGACCTCGACATACCAGCAATTGTCCTCTTGGGAATGCGTGATTTTGCAGGGAACGGTCGTCTTCATTTTAAGCCCGCCTTTTTCAAAATAGAATGCAATGTTCCCGGCGAAAGGTCTGCGTTGCCGTGTACAGGCACGGGAATTACGCAGCCATCTTTCAGCATGACATGGTGGGAGCCACGAATACGGCTGACTGCCCATCCGTGCTTCTTAAGAAGCTTTACGCAGTCTTTGCCGCTCATAGTCTTATGATACACCTTGTATGTTGTGTTGTCAAGCGATTACCGAAGTTCCTTGGCCGCCCGTTTTATAAGATCCAAGTATTCCTGTATTTGAGGCAGATGTTGGCAGATGGTGTCTATGGATTTGTTGTTGTCCTGAACCGCGCCACTGGCAAGATATTCGACGGAAGTGTTGAGCGAGGTGGCGATGCGGATGGCCTCATTTAGACGTGGAAAAAGGCCCTTGGAAATCCACCCCTGAAACGTATTAAAACTGATGCCCGCATTCTTGGCAACCCATTCATGGGTAGTATTTTGTGATTTTATTTCCTTTTTTACGTTTCCCCAAAAAATTGAAGCGTCATCTTTCATGGCAAGACATATTGTAGATAGAAAAAAAGAAAAATATGTCCGGATCGACAGATAAACGCTTGACATCCAAATCTATATGGGTCAATATACGAATTATATGTCCATATAGACATATAATTTTTTCACAAGTAAAGGAGATATGTATGAAAAAAGTAAACAGGCTTATAACGGGATTGCTTTGTATGGCAATCATGGCGGGTTTTTCGGCGTGCGCCACCCTTCGGAGCATATTCATTGCTCCAATATATGGAGCAACGCTCTGGGTCAACGGTGAAGCACAAATATTGAGTAACAGTTCGTCACAGGCTAATTCCGTCTTTGCGTACGGCGACGATGTTTATGTAGCGGGGAGAATATGGGATAGCAGCACCGAATCCAGCAGAGCGGCTCTTTGGGTAAACGGCGAGTTGCAGACATTAAGCAATGCTCCCTCATTGGCTCGTTCTGTGTTTGTTTATAACAACACCGTATATGTTGTAGGTTCTGAAAATGGAATCGCTACACTCTGGATCAATGGAACATCGCAGACGCTGAATAAACCACAGGAACTGTTTTATTCAGAGGCGGCAACTGTCTATGTGGCTGGTACTGAAATATTTGTGGTGGGTTTAACATCTCAGATAGACATGGATTTTGAATGGGCAACAATTGATTTTTCAGACGAGTCGTTCGTGAGAGGTTCAAGAGCTATCCTCTGGGTGAACGGCACACCGCAGATATTAAGTAATGATGGGATGGCTCATGATCTACATGTGTTAGGCAATGATATATATGTAACTGGGTCTATATGGGAAGGTGCGGATGTCAACCGCAACCGTAGAGCTGCGCTTTGGATAAACGGCGTGCCTCAAGCACTTAGAGGCAGGGCTGCACATGGCGATTCTGTTTTTGTCTCAGGCAGTGATGTATTTGTAATGGGTGTAACAGAGACAAGATATGTTGAAGGAGCCCGTCAATGGCGGGAAACAGGCAGACCTACACTTTGGAAAAACGGCGAGCCGGAGATATTACGCCAAAGACCTTCAGAAGGGGGAGCTCTTTTTGTTGCACATGGCAGATCGGTGGCCCGCTCTGTATTTGTGTCAGGCAATGATGTATATGTGGCAGGAGCCGTGGAACACTTTGTCGGAATGCAACAACAGGGTACACGCAGGGCGACACTTTGGGTAAACGGTGAACCTCAAACATTGTACCCACGGGAATCAAATGCACGTGCTGTATTTGTCTCCGGTAACGATGTATTTGTTGCGGGGCTTGTTAGAATAAATTAGGGCGGTTCTAATGTTCTGCAAATGCCTATTGCAGAACATTAGGAGAAGGAGTTTTATAATGAGAAAACAGAAAGCACCGAATCTGTTATTTGCTATCGCCTTCATCTTTTTGGTCATCGTGTTTTTTTCCAGTTGCTTCGTCGCCGCCGGGACATACACCCGCAACGGCAACAACGCGACCCTTTTTCAGGACGGCGCCAGGAGCGGCTCCGCCACCGTTTCCGGCAACTCGCTGTCGGGAACCCTGGACGGGAATCGGTTCTCCGCCACAAGGGTAAACACCGCCTCCAACCCGTTCGCGGGAACCTGGCGGGGAACCGACGAGGATGGGGAACCGGTGGAACTCGTGTTTGGCGATTCGATCCTGCTGGCCTTTCATATGGAAGACATGGAATGGATAGAGGAATCAAACGTCGTCATGTATGATCTTTTCGGCAACGAAGCGGAATGGATAATAGACGATTGGTACGACGATTACGCCGTTATCTCCGGAAACAGTATGACGGGAACCGTTTTTGAAGTTCCATTTACCGCAAACAGGGTAACCATAGCCAACAACCCCTTTGCCGGGACATGGAGGGGCAGCTTTGACGGTGTCCGTTTCGAGCTTGTCATAGGAGAGGCAACATGGGCTGTACGCACTTTTTTCTGACAAGCCCTTGAAGAATGAATACGCGGCGGAAATTTTCCGCGTAGATAAAACCGCTATCGTATGACTGCGGAAAAAAGTTTTTGGAGTATGTAGGATGAATTCGGCAACGGAAGAGAACGGAACAGGCCCCGCCCAAGCGGGGGAAGCAAAAATCAAAATGTTCAGGAACGTCATAAGGGGATGCGCGCTTATCCTGGGTGTAATGTTCTTCGTTATGCCCCTCATACAGTGTGCCCAAAACAACAGCCTGAACGCATCAGGATGGGAAATCGCGACCAGCACGGGCGACTTGTTCAGCGAATCCGACGAGCCGGGCAACCCGCTTGCTTTCGTGCTGCTGGTCGCCCCTATCGCTTTACTGATAGTAACGTTTGCAAGCAAATCTTTCGCTATGTCAAGAAACGTTTCCATTGCGGGCTTGCTGATCAAGATTGCGTTTATGGTGGTTGCAACTATACAAATGAGGGAACTGGATGGTCTGTTCGAATTAACAGGGTTTAATTGGCTTGTGCTTGTCCTGTATGCGGGACTGGGAGCGTTCTCGCATTACTGCAATATGCTGTCTCGAAAAATGCACTAAGGTTCTCCGCGTTTTGGAACATGGCATTTAGATTCTGTGAATCACGCTTCGGAGACTCCAGTTGGAAAACGCAATATGAGATGCCAGATTTGCGTCCATGGAGTCTCCGGGGTGCGCCCTGGAAACCAGTGTTTCACATTCCCATTTCCAGTTAAAACCCCATTGGCAAACAAACAAAAACCCAGTAAAATATAAGCATGAACATGGGTAAGGTTCCCGAAAAATACCAAGAGGATATAAAAAAAGCTAATTTTTTCCTGAAAGATGCAGGCTGTGAAACCGTGTTCCTATTTGGCTCAATGGTCACAGGTAAAATCCACGACAATTCCGACATTGACATTGGGGTAAAGGGGCTCTCCCCGGAAAAATTCTTCACGGTTTACTCAAAGCTGTACATGAATCTTGGCCATGATTTTCATTTGGTTGACTTTGATTATGACAAGGATTTTTTCTCCTTACTGGAAAGGCAAGGCGAGGTTATAGAGCTTGAATAGCAACTTAAAAGAAAAGATTGAGTACGAGGTACTTCGAATCAATAAGCTGTTTGACAGCGGCAAACCATTATTGGATTTATGTAAGTTAAGGGAGCCTGATTTTGTCGAGGCATCTGCCACAGGGGCATTCCTGCAATCGTTTTATAACGGAATTGAAGGTATCGTTTTATTGATATTCAAATCCACTGGGGAAAACATACCCAATGACTTGCAATGGCATAAAAAATTATTCGAAAAGGCGTTTGAAGCAAATGACTATAGAACCGCAATATTCAGGCGGGAGTGTAAGGACAGACTGATTGAATATTTATCCTTCAGGCATTTTTTTAGGCATTCGTACGGCTATGAACTTGATTGGAAACGATTAAAACCGTTAATCAGTACCGTGGAAGAACTATGGAAGATATTGGAAGAAGACATGATAAAATTTATTGAAAACAATTGACATAAGCTGTTCACGCGCAGTAAAAGGCTGCGGAACGTGGAGTGACAGGTTCTTTTGCGAAATGGGCGTTCGCAGAGAGCCCTTGGGATATGCCTAGAAACCGACGTTTAACTTTTCCATTTCTGGGTATGTGCTTGAGGAAATGACTTTCCTAGAGGGTTCAGTCAGGGTTCCGGATCGGGCTTATCGCCAGGGCATCCCTGGGGGGAATTTCTGGCAGGGGATCCACGGGGCTTAAACGCCCTTGCCCCGATTCGCGCTGTCCAGCGATGCGATTATTGCACAACGCGCCCCAAAAATGCTATCCTGAACCATGTTCGAAAAACCCGTATCCAGCGAAAAACTCGCGACCATCCGCCACTCGGTAAGCCACGTCATGGCCCAGGCCGTGGTGACGCTTTTCCCGGGGACTAAGGTCGCCATCGGCCCTTCCATCGACAACGGCTTCTACTACGATTTCCTTTTGCCAAAACCCGTTTCCACCGACGACCTTGGCGCGATCGAGGCCGAAATGAGGCGAATCGTCGATTCGAAACAGGACTTCGTTAAAACCACGGTCAGCCGCGAGGAGGCCCTGCGGCGTTTCGCGGACGAGGAATTCAAGACCGAGCTTATAAACGAGCTGCCGGCGGATGCCGAAATCTCGATATACGAAAACCGCGACGCGGGGGGCAATGTGCTTTGGGCCGACCTCTGCCGGGGGCCGCACCTGGCCAACACCCGCGAGATAAACTCCGCCGCCTTCAAACTGCAAAGCATAGCCGGGGCCTACTGGCGCGGCGACGAGAAACGCCCCATGCTGACTCGTGTCTACGGCACCGCCTGGGAAACCCCGAAGGACCTGAAGGCGTATCTAGCCTTTCTGGAGGAGGTCGAGAAGCGCGACCACCGTCGCCTGGGCCGCGAGCTTGACCTTTACTCGATTCACGAGGAGGCCGGCGCCGGGCTTATCTACTGGCACCCCAACGGCGCGCGGATGCGCGTGGCAATCGAGGACTACTGGCGCAAACAACATTACCGCAACGGTTACGACATTCTGTACACGCCGCACATCGGCAAAAGCTGGCTTTGGGAAACATCCGGGCATCTGGGCTTTTACAACGAGACCATGTACAGGCCGATGGACGTTGACGGTCAGGATTACTATGTCCGGCCGATGAACTGTCCCTTCCACCTCATGATCTACAAGACAAAGGGGCGTAGTTACCGCGATCTGCCCCTGCGCTGGGCGGAGCTTGGCACGGTGTACCGTTACGAGCGCAGCGGAACCCTCCACGGGATGCTGCGGGTTCGAGGCCTTACCCAGGACGACGCGCACATAATCTGCACTCCAGATCAGATGGAGGCGGAGATCATCGAGGTGATACGTTTCAGCCTTTCGATGCTGAAGGTGTTCGGGTTCAACGATATCAAGGTTTACCTGGCGACCAGGCCAGCGGAAAGCGTGGGCGAGCAGGATCGCTGGGATGCCGCACAGGAAAGTCTTCGCAAGGCGGTGGAGGCCGAGGGGCTTGAGTACGAGATTGACGAGGGCGGCGGCGCGTTCTACGGCCCCAAGATCGACCTGAAGATAAGCGACGCGCTGGGCCGGGAATGGCAGATGACCACGATCCAATTCGACTTTAACGAGCCAGAGCGTTTCGACCTGACCTTCGTCGATTCGGACGGGCAGCACAAGCGTCCGTACATGATCCACCGCGCCCTGCTTGGCAGCCTGGAACGCTTCTTCGGCGTTCTCATCGAGCATTTCGCCGGGGCCTTCCCCGTGTGGATCGCCCCGGAACAAATCGCCGTGATCCCCGTTGCCGACGGTTTCAACGATTACGCCCAAAAAGTCGCCGCCGAGCTGAAGGCTTGCGACATGCGCGTGTCCACCGAGCTTGGCGACGCAAGGCTGAACGCGAAGGTTCGCAACTGCCAGACCCGCAAGATTCCCTACATGCTGGTCGTCGGGCAGAAGGAGGCGGACGAGGGCACGGTGTCGATTAGGCTGCGCGATGGGAAGCAACTTGCGGCGATGAAGGTCGCGGATTTCGCTGGGTACGCGATGGGAAAAATCGAGAGCCGTTCGCTGGAACTGTAAAGACTTTATCCTTAACTGCCTACTATTCTAAACTAGCGGTTTGGAATAGTAGTACAAATAAAATATGCTAAGGGGAGTTATCGTGTCAGAAAAAAAGACAAAATTGATTTTAAATCCTTAAAGCAAGGTGAGAAAATTAAATATGAAATTAAGGGCAAGAACCTATATATGACGGTTTTAACCACGAATCCTTTATTTCATTGCAAGAATATTCAAAACTAACATTACCTGGAAATACCTGGATGATATAAATTGCCAATTCGGATTGATATTACGATAAAAATTGACGCTTCTGCATTTTTCGTACATTTTGGAAATGTCAAAAAATTTATTGATGCTATAAATGATTCGGTTTAATGCTCGGGTCTTCCTAAAGTGATCACATTTAACGCGATATTTGAGCCCGTAGTTTATGTGTACGGTTTATTTCTTGCCGCATTTTACATCACACAAGTCAATATCATTCAAGAACCCGCAGAAAATATATGATATACTTTCAAAATGAAACCATATGGGCGTATCGGCCTAAATGAAAGATGAGAAGCGGGCGGTGCGTTTTGATAACGACCTGAAAATAGAAGCGTACCATTTTGAGGGCATCATGCAGAAATTTCCCAACCATTTCCATGAGCATTATGTCCTGGGCTTCGTGGAAAGCGGACGGAGGTTTCTGACCTGCAAAAACAAGGAATATACAATCAACGCGGGGGACCTACTCTTGTTTAACCCTCTCGATAATCATGCCTGCGAACAGGTGGATAATAAGGCATTCGATTGGCGGTGTCTTAACATCAAAAAAGACGTTATGTGCCTTGTGACGGAGGAAATTACCGGGATAGACCATCAACCGATATTCACATCAACCGTGGTATGCCAAAGCGATGCGGCTCCCGCTTTTAGGGATTTGCACGACATGATCATGAATGAGGCGAAAGATTTTAACAAAGAAGAATTGTTTTATCTGCTAATAGAACAGTTGATAACCGATTATACAAAACCGATTACGGAAACATTTTCGCGGACTGGTAAGGACATTCAGGCGGCCTGTCGCTACATGGAGAGCAATTATACCGAAACGATTACATTGGCGGATTTAGGCAAGGCATCTGGCCTTAACAAATACACCCTTATTAGAAACTTTACCATGCAGAGGGGTATAACCCCGTATCAGTATCTATCGACTATCCGTGTTAACAAAGCGAAGAAGTTATTGGAGGCTGGGGTATCGCCAATAGAGGCGGCCCTGCAATCTGGCTTTGCGGATCAAAGCCATTTCACGCGATTTTTCAAGAGCTTTATCGGATTGACACCCAAACTATATCAGGATATATTCAAGAAGGAAAAGAAAGGAACGGTCGAAAAAGGGGGATTAAGTGAAAGAAGCTAACAGCGTAAAAGGGCATGTATCGGCTCTTGTTACTATTTTGATATGGGGCACCGCATTTATTTCAACAAAAATTCTGTTGACAGACTTCAGGCCTATCGAAATCATTTTTTATCGCTTTAGCATAGGCTTGCTCGTACTTATGATAGCTTATCCGCGCAGGCTGAAAGTGACAAACAGAAAGGAGGAATTGATGTTCGCGGCGGCGGGGTTGTGCGGTATCACCCTGTATTTTCTGCTGGAGAATATCGCCCTTACATATACGGCGGCTTCCAATGTTGGGGTTATTATTTCCGTCGCGCCATTCTTCACGGCCTTGTTGGCAAACTGGCTATTGGACGGCGAAAAGCCGAAAGCCAACTTTTTCATTGGGTTTATAGCCGCGATTATGGGGATTTCCCTTATCAGCTTTAACGGAATTGCCGTGTTGGAGCTAAATCCCCTTGGCGATATACTGGCACTTGCGGCGGCCATCGTTTGGGCGGTGTATTCCATCTTGTTAAGAAAAATAAGCCAATTTGGACACAATACGATACAGACCACTCGCAGGATATTTTGTTATGGCCTGATTATTCTGACTCCCATTTTGTTCTTGTTCCAATTTGAGTTTGGATTCGAGCGGTTCGCTCGGCCTTCCAATACACTCAATATTCTGTTTCTTGGTTTGGGAGCGTCCGCTTTATGTTTCGCCACTTGGAATTTTGCGGTACGAATATTGGGCGCGGTAAAAACAAGCGTTTATATTTATTTGGTTCCCGTCATTACCGTTGTCGCTTCAGTAATCGTGTTAGGCGAAAGGGTTACCTGGATGTCGGCATTGGGCACGATCTTGACCTTGTCCGGATTGTTTATATCGGGAAGGAAAATCAGGCCCAAGACAAAAAATTCCCGACTATAACCGTAACGCTATTTTCAGGGATAAATCGACAAGATTTTTTCTTATCTCTTTTCTGTCTTTCCACTTGCGTAGATCCCATTCGTCACCGCTTAAATCGTCGCCTCCATATAGTATTTGCCCTAAAGTCACGCCTCTGAATTTAGAAACGGCGAAAAAAGCGGCGCATTCCATTTCGACGGTTACGCAACCCTCGGACACCCTCAAAGCGATTTTGTCGTTGGTTTCCCTGAAAATAGCATCGGTCGTCCATGTTTTCGCTTTGATGTAAGGTATGTTTTCCTCTTTTAGTTGGTTTTCAATGACGGACAGGGCATGTTCGTTACAGCCAACCTCGCGCGAAGGCTCAAGATAGTGATACGAAACACCCTCATCCCTAACGGCGGCATAGGGTAACACCAAATGCCCAACCTGGATATCCTTCCGTAAAACCCCCGCCCCGCCGCAAACGATAAAATTCTCAAAACCCATAGCTATGAGTTCCTCGAGAAGACCCGCCGATCCGGCGGCACCGACAAACCCCACTATGATTCCCACACGGGTATTATCGACAAGTGTCTCATAAATAGGAAGTTGCACGGTTTCGCTATTCACTGTCGCTATTTCCGTCAGCAGGTTTTTCTCCAGCTTTTCCTGGATAATCTCCCTGAAAAAAGTTATGACACAGGCTTTGGGCACGTCTTTTTTCTCTGTGAAATTCGACGGTTCCAGTTTCGCCGATTTGTTCGGATCAAATTCCAAAATGGGAAACTCTTTTTGCAACATGGTTCCTCCTCCTAAATTCTGCCCATATCCCTCACCATACCAAAGCCTGTCCCAAATTGCAATACCCAAATAATCAGTTGTGATCGTTTGCCATGCTTAGGACTTTTATCATGAACATTTCCTGCGGTTGCTGGAATGGCGTATTGTCCAGCAAAAGACAACCTTTGTCCACATACCCAAATGTTTGTCCAGCGTAAACCAAAACGGTTTATCGCTTTCGGATACGTACCTAATCCCAAACAAAACCTCTCCCTCTTGGTGCAACCATACGACTCACGAACGCATGGAAAGCCAATGCGCTTTGGTTATTCCATAATGAACGCTGTCACGGAAAACGCCTTTTATCTTTTCCTCCTGTTTTCCCACGCCTTCAAGTTTCATGCCGCATTTGGACATAACCCTGCCCGAACCTTCGTTTCCCACGTAATGGGTCGCTTCGACACGGTTCAATTCCAGCTTTTCAAAACACAGCGTTAGCAAGGCGGACAGGGCCTCGGTCATATACCCCTTGCCCCAGTAGCGGCGGTTAAGCACGTACCCGAAACTGGCTTTTTCGTGTTCCGGCTCCAAGCGCAAATCTATACAGCCGATGCACTTTCGGTTTGTTTTCAATTCTATGGCAAAAATTCCTGGCCTTGACCAATAGTAGTCAACGATGGCCGCCTTTGCCTCGTCAATCGTTTTGTGCTTCTCCCAAGTCAAAAAAAGCACGGTTTCGTCATCGCTTGCAAATTCAAAAACATCAGCGGTATCCTCCTTTTTGAATTTGCGAAGCACAAGGCTTGGGGCGGCAAGTGTTTCGTTGTCGTACAGCACTTCCTTATAGTTTGCAACCATTTTACTCTCCTCTATGTCGGCGGGGTTATTGCCCATTCTTACTGCCAAAACGATTGGGACAGATTGAACGGCATGTATGGCACTTGAGCGTAAGCTCCTCCCCCGGGTTTGCGTGGAAGGCATGGGAAAAGCAGGCACCTTGATTCATTTCCGGATTACCCAAAGCCTGAACCGGGCAACTGTCCATGCACAGTGAACAGCCGTCGGGGCATAGGTTTCCCGGCAGTATTTCATCGGGATCGAGCGTCGCATCCGTCAGCATCGCGTTTAGCCAAACCATATTTCCGTATTCTGGAGTAACAAGCAAAGTGTTTTTGCCGATCCTGCCAAGCCCGGCGGCCACGGCACTATGCTTGGCCGATACTATGCTGCGCCAGCGATCGGTTCTTGAATCGTACTGGTTGTGGCTGATGGTTCCCGTCGGAACCGCGATGACCTTGTGTTTTTCCATTGCGGCGCAAAATCGAACCGACATTATGTCTAATTCGTTGCTAAGAATATTTTTGGTAATCGTGTATGGCACGATTGTTCCGCAGTGAAGCGTCCCGACGGGAAATTTTTTCGCAAACACAATGACGGATTTACACGACGGCAAAACATCGCAGGGATGGAATCCTTCCGGCGCTTCGCCAAAACGATCGACGGATGCGATTCCGCACAAATCGGCACCCATATCGTGCAGAATCCGCTTAACCTCGGTTGATTTCAGCACACACACCCTCCTTATCGAATTCCCTGTATATCTCTTCTATTGACAATTGCTGCAACAATTCATCTTCAAAAACCAGTTGGTCTTTAGGCAACGGCTGTATATGTTCGATTTTATTGCCCACTGAATAGTGGCGCACCGGCTTGTTCAATGAATTCGCCAGTTTGATTTCCGCAAAAACGCCATCCGCTATAGGGCCGAAAGTCCATACCTCGTCCGCCAACAAAATAAGATTATTATTGCCTCTGACAATCAAATTTCGTTCCACCATGTTTTCCATGAAAAACGACCAGTTGGTAAATGGATTGAGCGGTATACATCCCTTGTTTAAGACATATGCGGAAATCTGCATTTTTGCAAAAAAGAAATGCTTCGAGAAGGCCGTGTAAATCGCTGGCCTTTTTTCAAAAACGTTCACTTTGTTTTTCCTCCTTTTATCGAGATAATCTCCCGATCCCTCATCCGAAGACCAAAATGGAATCGGACAGATGCCGCTTTCACCTTAGCCTACATTCCTGTACCAAACGTGCTGGGAAAAATTCATATAACCCGACACTCTCAATTCGAGCTTTGATGGGTTTGAAATTGTCCGCAATGATGGGGAGTGCCTTCAAAATCGTTTCTGGTTCGTCCATTAACAGTGTAGCATGTGCAGACCATGCGTGGCAACCATTACCTTCATTGGGGAAAAAACTGTGGTGCAGCTTTAGCAGTTCAAAGTTCATGTTAGGCCCAATGAACAGCACCTTTAGACCAAACAAGCCTATGTGACCAAGATTGATGTCAATACAGGCCGTTTCGGAACATACTTCCATAAGTTTGGATATCAATTGTTTTTCACAATCGGAACCGTGTCTTCCCAACGTGAAATGATAGGGGATATTTTTCGTCTGATTCCCCTCAAAACCGTTTTGGCGAAGAATGTCATAATATCCAGCCAATATGTTCTGTGTTTCATTGTCAAACTGTGCCAGTAAGTAAAGAGCCTTATCATGCATTGGAAACCTCCGTACCATATAATTATATTAATTCAACAAGAAATTACCAATCCATCAAAAGCCACATTATAGCCATATCTTTCAGCAAATACTTGAAATTCATCATGAGGCAAATTCCTTCATGTGATACATGTGAAACAAATATTTTTGTATTTTGTGTAATAATTTTTATGTTTTTCATTTACAGTTTCAATAAATCTGTTCGTGTTAAGGTGGTCATCTGCTCTTACATCATAGCCGTAAGTGTGATCGAGTACAACTACATCAAAACATATATGTTTTTCCTCTAAGTAATTAAATGTTTCTTCGGTAATTCCATTGGTATCCAGTCCGTAAAATAATTTACATGAATTATCCGATGCTATATATATATTGACGAACCGTCTTTGTCGTCATGATTGGCATCAAACGCAGTAACAGTATAAGAACCACATTGAAATTCCTCGTAATATTTTACTTGATTCACATCCAAAACTAATTTATCAAGCCATTTAATCTCAAATAAACAGCAACGCTATTATACCAAAGCGACGGGTCGAAAGGTTCCATTTCCCCAATTTCAAAGGAACGGTTGCCGCCAAAGGTGGTAGTTTTTGGGTCAAGGGTAGCAACAATGGCGGAAGCATGGACTGCCAGCGCCTCTAGTTCCTGCATGCTAAGTCCACCATCCAAGCTCTGAAAAAGTACATGCAGAGTTCCAGTTGTTGTGATTGCACTCACTGCAATGTTATCTCCAGCACCGCCCCAATCGCGCCAATCAGTTTGTGCCGTTACAGTCATTTCTCTAACAACACCGCTGCCGCCGTTGTTACCCGTGTCGCACCCCACGAACGCCAGAGCAAAGGCCAGCGCCATTGCCATAAACCCGAATCTTTTCATCTCCGTTCTCCTTTCGTCCGCTTTTCCGGCGGACAATACGCAATTTTTTCCCGCCTATGGGGACGGTAAAAAAAAGTATACCCGGTGGGTTTCGGCAAAAGGAAGTGAGAAAACTCACGATTTTCGCTACAGTCGCATCAGCTCCTGCCTGTTTCTGGTTCTTGTCTTAAAGTAGATGTTGGAAACGTGGTTCTGCACTGTGCGTATGTCCAGGCAAAGTTCGTCGGCGATTTCCTGGTTTGTCCGGTTCCTTTGGATCAGGTCGAAAATCCGTCTCTCGCGCCGGCTTAATTTTTCGAAAAGCCCGGGGTTCCGCGCCACATTGTCGGAGTGCCGCCCAGCAAGGTAAACCCGGCCCTGCAGGACCGCGTCTATTGCGGCAAGCAGTTCGGCCTCGCCGTCGGACTTGGACACGTAGCCCAAAGCGCCAAGGTTTATCGCGCACTGTATCCGAAACAGTTCTTCCAGCATCGAGCATACCAAAACGGCGGGCTTGGTCAGGTTGTTTTCGCGGCAAAAGCCTTCCAGAAAGGGGATAAAGTCCAGGCCGTTTTCATTACCTAGTATTATGTCCATCACGACAAGCCCAGGCAGGCTTTTCCAGGGGCATTCCCCGATCCAGTGTTTCGCGTCCGCAAGCGAGGTGACCTGGGCGCAGACCAAGAAGCGCCTGGTTCCCTCCAGGCAGGTTGCCACGCCCTTGTTCGTCATGGGGTGATTTCGGTCGTTTCCCGCATGGTTTTATTTGTACTGGAAAGAGGGGGAAAAGTTAAAGGGGAATTTCACCGGTGGCCCCGACAAAATTGACTGCACAAAACGGCCGGCTTGCGGTATACTGTAAACAAGCAAGGAATACAGCCTGCGGAAAGGAGACCACAATGGCAGAAGCAATGAAATCACAGGAAGGGAAAGCGCCCGTCTTTCGCAGGAAGGACGTTCCCGCAGAAGGCTATACCTACAAGGACTACTATTCATGGGGCGAGGACGTCCGATGCGAACTGATCGACGGCATCCCCTACATGATGGGTGCCCCGGGCGAAAGGCATCAGTGGATTGCCGGCGGAATACACACCCAATTGAGGGTTTGGCTGGAAGGCAAGCCGTGCAGGGCTTACATAGCCCCCTTCGACGTGCGCCTGTTTCACGAGGAGGACGAATCCGACAAGACGGTCGTCCAGCCGGATGTCCTGGTGGTATGCGACAGAAAAAAACTGTCCGACGGTCGTGCCTGCCGGGGCGCGCCGGACTTTGTGGTGGAGGTCGTTTCCGACGGCTCGGTAAAGCAGGATTTTGTCACCAAAAAAGCGAAGTACGAAAAAGCCGGTGTCCGCGAGTACTGGGTGATTGACGACGAGGAAGTCTACAAATACGTGCTGTCCGACGGCAAGTACCGGGAAACCGTGTACGCCCTAAACGAGGATCTTAGGGTGGACGTTGACGTGCTACCGGGTTGCGCCATAAGTTTCAGGGAAATACTTTCGCAGGCACTCAAGGACGGGGAGTAAAAGCGGGGCGGTCGTTTGCCGAAGGTTCTATTTCCGGCGACATGCAGGATTATGCGTTTTTCGTCAACTCCGTTGCAATGTCGCCGCTGCCATCGCCCGACCGATGCACGGCGGAAAACCTAAGCTCCCTTTCCTCACCGGACGATTCGTCAAGGTAGCGGATCCGCAGAAAGGGGCTGTCGGGGGATAGCAGTTTCTTGTACCACTTTGTTTCCCTGTGCAGAACGGCGGACACGATTCTTTCCCTGGAGATAAAGATTGTCTTTTCCTTGGGGACGATTCCGCTGGTGCCAAGGTTGCCCAGCAGGCCGCCAATCTGGGGAAAGTGGTGAAAGCGAAAGCCGCCGGTGGTCGCGATTACAAGACCCCAAAGCGGTTTCCTGCGATTGCCGTCGAATTCCTGCCAGCCGGAAACGTACTGCCCCATGCCCCGCGCCAAGACCGTTTCGCCGGTCGTTTCCTCGTATTCCCGCCAGAATTCCTCCGGGCTTTGTGTTACCGCCATTTACGCAATACTCCTTGTCGCCACGACATCGAATCCGATGCCGTTCCAGTCCGCGATTACCACGTCCCCAAGTTTTACCGGTAGCGTTACCTTGGTGCCGTAGATATCCGCCAGCAACGCCGGTATTTTTTCCCTGGGGCAAGGCGAGCTTGTCTTAACCGGAACCCGTCTCGGCGCGCGGTCGTCCGTGTCCCTGCCGGAAACGGCGGCGCATGTCGCGGTAACCGTCCGCTTGGGTGCGCTGATTTCCTCTCGCGCGTATTCCACCCCCCGGGGGCAGCGGTTGCCGGTTATGCTTAACACGGAGGCTCCACCCGATTCCTCCACGACTAAAGGACACCCCACCGGGCAAACGATACAGGTAAGTTCCCTCATCCCTTTTTCCTTAAAACGGCGCACAGCGTTTCCGAGTCCTTGGTGTATGGCCGCCCCGAAACGTCGCCGTGGAAGCCGGCTTCCGCAAAACCCAACCCCAGGGTTTCATCCAGCAGGGACTGCCTAGTGAAATAACAGTTCCAAATGTTGTAACACCTTGTGCCGCTTTCCTCGATAATCACGTGTCGCGATCCCTGGGCGGTGTCGCCGTAATAGTATTCCGCCTCCAGGCATATGTGCGGGTTTGCGCTCCAGAAGTCGCCGTCCGGGTATACGTCCCAGGACGTGTTGTCCTCCTCGCCCTCGCCCCGTTGCGGCGTGAACACGTCGAACAGGAACAGTCCCCCGGGCTTTAACGCCTTGTGGATTCGGCCAAGCAATTCCCGACGTTCCCCGGGGATCAACGCGCCGTAGTCGCAGTAGATCATCGTTACCATGTCAAACATGTTGTCGAAATCCATGGAAAGGTAATCCTGCAAAAGATATTCGCTGTCGGGATCGTGTCGGCGGGCGTATGCGATGGAGCTTTCGGAAAAGTCCAGTCCGGTAACCTGAAGACCGCGCCGGGCGAACAGTCTTGTGTACAGCCCGGGACCGCATCCGATGTCCAGCAACGCGGCCTTCGGTTCGCCGCTTTTGGTTTTGGGCAGGAACGACATTATCCAGTCGGCGCTTTTGTTGATAAACTCCGGGCTGCGGCTTGCGCCGTCCATGTCCGGATCCAAATGCGCGTCGAGCATTTGCGTGGCGATATACGGATCGTTCCAGAATTTTTCCGCCGTCCTTTCGTACAGGGCGGGGCGTTCCAGGTATTCGGCCAGATTGCCGTACAAGATATTTGTCATCAATACTCCTCACATCTCACACGATGCAGAATTCCAAGGCGGCATCCTCCCTCGCAAAGTCCGCCGCCGTCAGTTCCCGGAAATCCTTGGGGCCGACGTTCACGCTGATCATCTCCGAAGGCTGCACATGGTTTTTCCTTACGCTCCTGATAACATCTTTCCCCAGACGCAACTCCAGCACCGCGTCGTTCTTTACGACCAGGGATCGAAGGTAAACCTTGTTTTCCCGCGCCGGCTCGATGCGGGCGGGGTTCACGTAGCGCACGTTGGAACCGGCTTTCGTCCGCACCTGGGTTTCGGGGCGCGAACCGCCCAGCCATTCGGCGACGTGCCGACCAGTCCTTCGGCTTTCCTCGGCGACCCAGTCGGCAAGGTCGTGGACATGCAGCACGTTTCCGCATGCGAAAACGCCGTCAAGGTTGGTCATAAGGTTGGAGTCCACCAGCGGGCCGCCGGTCGCCCCGGAAAGCTCCACGCCGGCGGCACGGGAAAGCTCGTTTTCGGGGACGAGCCCCACGGAAAGCAGCACTGTGTCGCAGTCGATCCGGAAACGCTTCGCGGGAACCGGCACGCCGTTTTCCAGGGGCGTAACCTCGACACCCTGGACGCGATCGTTGCCGAAAATGTTCGTGGTCTGGCAGGAAAGGTAAAGGGGAATGTCGAAGTCCCTTAGACACTGGACGATGTTCCGGGTAAGCCCGGCGGGGTACGGCATGATCTCGACCACGGCCTTTACCTTGCAGCCGACCCAGCTCATGCGCCGGGCCATGATCAGGCCGATGTCCCCGGAACCGATTATCACGATTTCCTTTCCGGGGATGTAGCCTTCGATGTTGACTAGCCTCTGGGCAAGCCCGGCCGTGAAAACCCCGGCGGGCCTGGAACCGGGGATCCGCACGTTGCCCCGGTTTCGTTCCCGGCAACCCATCGCCAGCACCACGGCGCGGCACTGTATGAACACAACGCCCTCCGGGGAAACGCATGTCAGTTTTCTGTAGGGGGGAGGGGGGTGCGAGCCCGTGGGCAAGCCTGGGCCGGGATCCGCATCGAAGCGGGTGACGGTGGTGTCAAGGAACACCGCGATTCTGGAATTCCGCACCCGGTCGATGAAACGCTCGGCGAATTCCGGGCCGGTAAGTTCCCCGGCAAATTCGTGCAGGCCGAAACCGTTGTGGATGCACTGCATCAGGATTCCGCCCAGAAAATCCTCGCGCTCGACAATGGCGCAGGAGAAACCCCGGGAGTCCAGTTCCAGCGCCGCCGCCATGCCCGCCGCGCCGCCGCCGATTACCGCCACGTCGAAAAGGAGTTCCCTCATTTAAGTTCCCCCTCCAGAACGCGGCTGGAACCGCCGTGCTTGGTAACCTGGTCCATGGAAAGCCCGGTTTCCCTCATAATGATTTTAACGATTTTGTAGGTGCAGAAGCCCCCCTGGCAACGGCCCATCTGGGCGCGGGTGAAAAACTTGACCCCGTCCAGGGTACGGTGCCCAAGCCGCACGGCCTGCACGATCTCCGGCTCGCCGACGTTCTCGCACCGGCAGACTACGTTTCCCCACGCGGGATCCTTAGCGATAAGCGCGTCCAAGGCGAAGGGATCCAGCCCGCGCATCCTGGGATGATCCTCCAGCCGGGGATCCCAGCCGGGCTTTTCCCTAAGCTCCAGCCCCATGTCCCGCAGAATGTTCTTCACGTACTCGCCGATCGCCGGCGACGCGGTAAGCCCGGGGCTCTGTATCCCGGCCACCTGCACGAAGGCCGGGGCCTTGTCCGAGGCGGCGACGTAGAAATCACCGTCCAGGCCGGCCCCCCATTGCAGACCGGGACGCAGCCCGGCGAAATTAGTGATAACGTCGTTGCGGCTGAGCGAGGGAACCATCGCCTTCCCGGACTCGAATATGCTTTCCAGGCGATCCCCGGTCGTTGCGAAATCGTTTTTGTCGTCGGTCTCGTCGGCGGTGGGGCCGACCAGGACCGTGCCCTCCACCGTGGGAATCACCAGCATCCCCTTGGAAACCCCGGTCGGCACCGGAAAGATTACCCGGTTGGGCCTCGCCCGCGTCAGGCGATCCATCAGGAAATACTCGCCCTTGCGCGGCGTAATGGCGAATTCCTCCGCGCCGAAAATCGCGGAAACCCTGTCGGCGAAAAGCCCGGCCGCGTTCACCACGTAGCGCGCGCAAACCTCGCGCCCGTCCTCGCTCCGGATTACCCAGCGATCCCCGTCCCGCCGCGCCGCGCCCACCTCGAAACCGGTATGCAGTTCCACGCCGTTCTTTGTCGCCGACTCCACCAGCGCGAAGACGAAGCGGTACGGCTCGATTATGCCGCCGCCAGGGGCGTAAAGGCCGCCGACCACGTCGCCGGAAAGCCCGGGTTCCAGTTCCAGAAGCCTTTCGCGGGAGCAAAGCTCGATGCCCACGGCCCCGTTTTCCACCCCCTGCATGTAAAGGTGCCCCACGATCTTCATTTCGTCCTCGTGAAGCGCGGCCACGACTATGCCGCAACGCCGAAAGGGAAAGTCCAGCTCCCGCCAGAGCTGGTCGAACATCAGGTTGCCCTGGATCTCCAGCCGGGTTTTTAGGTATTTTTTGTTGTGGTGAAAACCGCCGTGCACGATCCCGGAATTCGCCTTGGACACGCCGAAGGACACGTCCGCCGCCTTTTCGAGAATCGCCGTCCTGATACCGTAGGCCGAAAGCCTCCGCGCGATGTTCGCCCCGGAAACCCCGCAGCCGATTATCGCTACGTCATAGTCCACGCTTTTCATTGTAATGGGTTTTCGCGTGAAGGCAAGTGCCCCGGCGAAGTTCCCCCCATTGTGAACGCGGGGCTTGACGGGTGTGGACAAACGAATGATACCCAGTAATCCCGTTCGTGCGGGTTCAACGTGCCAGAAACGCCGTTGTAGGTGAACGGAAAAAGCCCTGTCCTTAAGGGGCTTCCTTAAATTCGTTTATAAGCCTTGCCCTTAATTCCGCCAGTGGCGGAAAGTCCTGCACTTTCCTGACGCCTTCCAAGGATTTCATAGTGTTTGCATCGGTGATTTCCATTTCAAGCGGGTAGCGGGCATGAACGGCAAACGGTGTCAAATAAGCACAGTCTTTTGCAATCTCGTCAAAAGACGAATCAAATTCCGAACACGATGCGCACAACACTTCAAGGGTGTGGATTCTTGGCGGAATCATGCCGTTATAGCACAGAAACGCTTTTAGGTATTTTTTCAACAGCCTGTTGGCAATGATAGCAAGTGATGCTATTGTGTTTACGGTAGGCATTGTTAAGTATTAACGCACTGTCAAAATCCGCCTCGGCAAAGTAGAACCATTCAAGGACGGCTTCAGTTTCCATAAATGCTGACCCCCCGCCTTGCAATGACGCTTTCAAGGGTTAACGCCTTGCTTCGCCGTTCAAAAACGCTTTTCTTTGCAATGACCAGATCAAGCGGGAGCGTCAGTTTTTTGTACAGGGCGAAGCGGATTTCGGCATTTAAATCGCAGATGTCAACATTGGCATCTGGTATGACAAGATAAATATCCAGATCGCTGTTGGGTTTTGGATCGCCATAGGCCCATGAACCAAAAAGGAAAATCTCATCGATTTTTGTGTTGGAAGATATTGCCTGTATGATGGCCGTCAGGTCGCCCTGTATTTCGTTTCTCATTCTTCCAAATCCCCAGCTATTCTGCATTATATACCAGGCGGGCGATAAAGTCCAACTTGTATGCGGCGCGGTTCGCCCGTCAGGCGGCTGGCGTTTCGCGAAAAGGCGTTTGCGCGAAAAAAAGGCCGGAAGCCATGCGGCTTACCGACCCACGCGACTGCTATGACAGCCCGTCCGCTTGCGTGTTACGGTTTAATCCGAACGGGCTCCGCGCGGTGCAGTACCAGACCGGTACCGAGCCGTCCGTTCGCGTTGCTGCCCCAAACCCAGAGTTCGCCAGCCGTGGTTACCGCTACGGAATGGGAATCGCCGGCGGACACGGATCTCCAGTTTGTCGCCGTTCCCACCTGGGTTGGCGTGAGCGTGTTTCCAGTGTCCGTCCCCAGACCAGTTCTGCCGTCCACGTTGTTTCCCCAAACCCACAGTTCGCCGGTCATGGTTACGGCAATGGTGTGGGAACCGCCGGCGAAGGCATAGGCCCAGTTTGTCGCGGCCCCAATTCGGGTGGGAACATTGCGGGTGGTTGTGGTACCGTCACCAAGCCGGCCATTCGTATTGCTTCCCCAGGCCCACAGCTCGCCACCGGTCGTTATGGCTACGGAATGGGAGTCGCCAGCGGACACGGTCGCCCAATTCGTCGCCGTTCCCACTCGGGTAGGGGTTAACGTGTTTCCCGAGGTTAATCCGAGGCCTGTTCTGCCAAGCGAATTATTCCCCCAAGTCCACAGCTCGCCATCGGTCGTTACGGCCACGGTGTGGCTACCGCCAGCGGATACGTAGGCCCAGTCCGCCGACGTTCCCACCCGGGTGGGAGTGGTTGTGTTTCCGTCAACCGTATCAAGGCCAGTCCTGCCGCCAAAATTCCATCCCCAGGCCCACAGTTCACCGGTTGTTGTTACCGCCACCGTGTGGGAATCGCCGGCGGATGCGGAAGCCCAGTTCGTCGCCACTCCCACTCGGGTAGGAGTTGACGTGCTTCCCGTAGTTGTATCAAGGCCGGTTCTACCATCCCAATTACTTCCCCAGGTCCACAGTTCGCCAGTCGCGGTTACCGCAACGGTGTGTGTATCGCCGGCGGACACGCTGGCCCAATTCGTCGCGGAGCCTATCCTTATAGGACTGGTTCGCTGTATCGTCGTGCCGTCACCAAGCCGACCATTCGCGTTGTTTCCCCAGGCCCACAGTTCGCCATCAGTCGTAATGGCCACAGTGTGGGAATCGCCAGCAGACACATAGACCCAGTTCTCGCTCTCTATTATACGTGTGGGCACGGTGCGGTACAATTCAAGACCAGTCCCAAGCCGACCGTTCGCGTCGCTTCCCCAGGCCCAGAATTCGCCAGCCGTATTGGCTGCGACAGTGAAGGCATTCCCCGTCGACACAGTCGCCCAATTCGTCGCAGTCCCTATTCTTACAGGACTGGTACTTTGCGTCGTCGTGCCATCGCCAAGCTGGCTATCCGCGTTGTTTCCCCAGATCCACAGTTCGCCGGTCGTAGTTACCGCTACGGAATGGGAATCGCCGGCGAATGCACGCGCCCAGTTTGTCGCGGTTCCAATTTGGGTGGGAACGTTGCGGGCGGTTGTGGTACCGTCACCAAGCCGTCCATTAATATTGCTTCCCCAGGCCCACAGTTCCCTGGTTCTTGTCACTGCTACGGTGTGGGAAGACCCTGCGAACACCGTAGCCCAATTCGTTGCTGAACCTACCCTGGTGGGGATCAAAGTATTTCCCGAAGTCTCTCCAAGACCGGTTCTGCCAAGCGAGTTACTCCCCCAACTCCAGAGTTCACCAGTTCTCGTTATTGCAACGGAGTGGGTGCCACCAGCGGATGCGTAGGCCCAGTTCGTCGACGTTCCCACCCGGGTAGGAGTGGTTGTGTTTCCGTCAACCGTATCAAGGCCAGTCATGCCACTAAAATTCCATCCCCAAGCCCACAGTTCACCAGTTGTTGTTACCGCCACCGTGTGGGAATCGCCAGCGGATGCGGAAGCCCAGTTCGTCGCCACCCCCACTCTGGTAGGGGTTGACGTGCTTCCCGTGGTTGTATCAAGGCCAGTTCTACCATTCCAATTACTTCCCCAAGCCCACAGTTCGCCGGTCGTGGTTACCGCAACGGTATGCGTATCGCCGGCGGATGCAGACGCCCAATTCGTCGCCGTTCCCACTTGGGTAGGGACAGATGTGCTCCCAGTGTCTACCCCTAGACCGGTTCTGCCATTCGCGTTGTTTCCCCAGGCCCACAGTTCGCCAGTCGGCGACACCGCAATGGCATGGGAAGTGCCGGCGCTTATCGTCCAAGTAACAACCGCGCCTCCGTCTTGATTGTTGTCGCCCTGGTTATTGTCGCCCTCGTTATTGTTGTTATCCACCGGGTTGGGGCAGCCAACAAGCGCAAGGCCGAGAACCAGAACGATTCCTGCCAAAGACATCGTTTTCTTCATGCAGAAACTCCTTTTTGCGATACCCGTCCCGCTACTCCTATGGACGGGCAATCGCGTGGGCTCTTGCCCAATGATTACCCGCCCACAAGGACGGGGATATACAAAAAACCGCCGGCAAAAACCTTGCTCGGCGGGTTCTGCATCTGGGAATTGAAAAATACCGTGGAAAACCGAAGCGTTGGATCGTAAAAAAATGACCTGTCAGGTACTTGACAAAATCGATACCACGGACACAATCGTTCTGTTCTGTTCTGTTCTGTTCTGTTCTGTTCTGTTCTGTTCTGTTCTGTTCTGTTCTGTTCTGTTCTGTTCTGTTCTGTTCTGTGGCGAGGCGTTTGCCGTGTTCGGGTCGATGACGACTCTCCTTTTCATTGCTTACGCCCATAAGGCTACCACCACCCAGGAAAAACGTCAAGCGTTTTCATCGGAGTGTAAAGGCCCTTGACAAAGCCCATTTTATCCGCAAATCATATTGCTATCGTAGCAGGCGCATGGAAAAAGGTGCCATGGCCTGGAAGCGTACTATTAATGGCGTAGACTTAGGTTGCAAAAAGGAGAGCAATGTGAAAAGGTTTTCAAAAGAAGAACGCAGTTGGATCATGTACGATTGGGCCAACTCGTCGTTTGCCACGATTATGCTGGCGGCGATTTTTCCGATTTTCTTTGTGGGCATGGCCGGGGAAGGCGGCAGCATGTGGTGGGCTATCGGGCTTACGGCTACAAGGGTCGTCGTGGGGTTCGCGGCCCCGTTTATCGGCGCGCTTATCGACTACAAGGGCTACAAAAAGCGGCTCTTTGTCATGGCGTTGGTCTCGGGCATAATCTTTACGGGCTTTACCGCGGTGGTGGATACCTGGCAGTTGCTTCTCGTCGCGTTTATTTGCGCCCACATGTTTTGGTCGATCTGTAACCAGATTTACGACAGCTTTCTGCCGGACGTTTCCACGAAAGACCGCATGGACAATGTAAGCGCGACGGGTTTTGCCATGGGTTACGTGGGCGGCAGCACCATACCTTTTGTGGCAAGCATCGGCCTTATCCTGTTTGGCGAAAACATCGGCATAGACGCCACCATGGCCGTAAGAATATCGGTGGCGCTAACGGCGGTGTGGTGGATCCTGTTTTCCATTCCCATACTAAAAAACGTCCACCACAAATACGAGGCCGAGCTGCCGGACAGCGGCCTGTACAGGCAGGCGCTTAGGGACATAATAAAGACCGCAAAAAAAATCGGGCGGAACAAGGGCATACTGATGTTCCTGATCGCCTACATTTTTTACATAGACGGCGTGGGAACCATTATCAGCATAGCGACGGCCTACGGGGCGGATCTGGGGCTGGACGGCACGGGCATGATAATAGCCCTTTTCATGACCCAGATAGTGGCTTTTTTCTTCAGCCTGCTTTTTGGAAAGCTAAGCAAGATAACCAACCCCCTAAACCTGATCGTCGGTTCCATAATAATGTACTGCGTGATTTCCCTTCTGGGCTTCGCGATGGGCTTCGGCCTGGAGGAGGGTCATTTCGGGGTGGAAACGGCTCAAATCATGTTCTGGGTATTGGCGTTCATGGTCGGCACCGTCCAGGGGGGCATACAGGCCATCTCGCGTTCCACCTACGCCAGGCTAATCCCGCCGGAGGAAAGCGGCGAGTACTTCGGCTTTTTCGAAATCTTCGGAAGGTTCGCCTCGGTAATGGGCCCGGCCCTTTACGCGATCATTTTGGGCGCGACGGGCAGAAGGGACTTCGGCATCCTGGCGATTCTAATCCTGTTCGTGGTGGGCCTTACGGTTCTGCTGAGAGGGCGGAAGCACATTCCCGACCTGAGTCCCAAACGAGGGGTTTAACATGCGGCGGTTTAAAAAACCGCCGTCAAGGGCAAGGCTGGCTAACGTTCGTTTTCGGACTCTTTGCCATCCTTGCCGCAGTTTGTTTTTGAGCCGCTTTTACGGTGGTATTCGATGCAAGCCTGGCAATCCCCGTGTCGATTACAGGAATATGGGCATTTGCAGGTATCATTGTTCTTGTCGGGCATCCGTAGCCTCCTTGTCGTAAAATCTTGCATACATTTTGATATGCCGAGGCACGTTTGTCAATTGAAAAAATCGCCGTCCCATAGTAAACTCCGAACATGGGCGACGCAAAACAGGCAAAAAACGGCGGCCTGGAAATAGACGGGGTAATAAAAACCGCTTCCGCGGAAAAGCTCCGGGAATTTATCAGCAGACAGGCAAAATACAACGACGAACTACAGAACGCCGTTTTTCTTGAATTTGCCGCCGGCGTAAAAAACACGGAAGGCAACAAGTACCTGGGGATTATACAAAAAGCCCTTGAGTCCGCCCCAACCTGGGAGGACGGCGACCATTATTACGAGGAAGTCCTGGAACTTGATATTCTGGACAAATGGTTTGACAAAGCGAGGGAGCATGTTGGGCAGGGCGAATACGACGAGGCAATTCTGATATGCAAGGCCTGTATCGAGGAATATTCCCGGTGGCTGTATAACGCCGGCAAGGAAACCGCCACGATGTTTTACAGCAAGTACCAGTCCATTCCTTTCGATATCCTTGAGGGCATGGCAAAACACGCCAACAAAAGGGAAATGTTTGACTACTGCCTTTCCGAGATGAACAAGAAAAAATACGCGACGGCCTACTTTTACGACGAGTTTCACCGCCTGCTCGCGACCATGGCCCTAAAGGTCGATCCCGACGCCTTTTTGGCCTTGCAGGATCAACTGCTTGCCAACATTACCGACAAAAGCTCCGACGAGGTTGAAACCGTCCTGCGGCGAAAAATCGATTTTTACAAACGGCTTGGACAGTCGGGCAAAGCGCAGGCTCTTCTGGAGGAAAACATACAGATCGATTCATTCCGCCTGGAAGTGGCGGAAAGAAAAATCAAAAAGCGGGATTTCCAGGCGGCAAAGCAGCTTATCAACGACCTTCTGCTATGGGAAGGAAAGCGGGAGCATTATCTTTACAGAACCTGCCGCAAGCTGCTCTTGGATATCGCCCTAAAGGAAAAGGACATACCCGAGGTAAGGAAATTGGCCTACGGTTTCATTAAGGACAGTTTTCAGCAGGAATACCATGAAATATACAAGGCGACTTTCGCCCCCGGGGAATGGGCCGCCGAACGGGAAAAGCTGTTCCTTCGTTACGGCGATCAAAAACATTTCTCCAACTCCGCGGCTAGCCTTCTTGCGGCGGAAAGCGACGCGGAACGCCTAATGCAGTACATCGAGGAGCATCTTTCCCCGGAATGTATCATGAAATACCATAAATTCTTCGCGCCGGCCTATCCAAAGGAAACCTTGAAGCTATTCGAGGAAGCCGTTGTTTCCTACGCGGAAAACAACATAGGGCGTTCCCATTATGAACATGTTTTTTCGATGCTACAAAAAATGTCGAAGGTTAAGGGCGGAAAAAAAGCCGCCTTGGATTTGGCGGCGTATTTAAAGGCACGATACAAGACCCGTAAGACGATGGTTGAGATCCTGCAACGGCTATAGCAAATCAGCCCCCGGAGACCAGGGGAAATATCTGCACGTCGTCGTCATCCTTAAGCGGCGCGTCAATCCCCCCCAAGTGAACCACGTGCCTGCCGTTAATCATGATGACAATCTCCGCCCCCAGTTCCCCCTCGGCCGTCAGCAGTTTCTCGCCAAGTTTGGAACCGTAACGCTCGCCGAGGGCGCGAGTCAAATCGCCTACCGAGGATACCGCAGGCACGTCGGCCTCGGAACAACCGGTGTAATCGCGCAGATAGGCAAAAAACTTAACCCGCATTGGCTTCCCCTCTTCACTATAAAGATAAAACAACCAAGCCGGGCTTTCAAGCTTCCAAATGGACTATTTTGCCGGTGCCTGTTGCCGTTCCCTGTTTTTCCTGTGGAGGGCGGCAAGCTGTTTTATCTGCGTCACGATGTACTCCCGGAAAAGCGGGTCGAGTTCCTTTATTATGCCCATGAGTTCCAACAGTTCGACATCGGACGGAGCCTCGCTGAACATATCCCCCTGGCCGGTGACCAGCCAATCCTTGTTGACGCCGTATTTGTTGCTGATTAGCTCGTATACTCGTTCGTTGGGGGATCTTTTCCCTGTCTCTATATGCCCGTAAAAGCTTTGCGAAAGAAAAATCCCCCTGCAGAAATCCCTTTGTGACATGCCTAATGCTTTTCTAACTGCCTTTATACGTCCTTGTATGCTAGAAACCGCCATTTGACCCCCCTAAAAAATATCATGTAAACCATCCAAAAAACAAGGAAGTGACTTGCAAAACTACTATGTAGCTGATAATATGACTCCACAGGGGTCTATAAAATGAAGGCTAAGGCAATTGAGGATGAAATTAAAGGGGAATATTACCACTGCGGTAATGATTTTAAGATTCTGCCTGCCATGGAAAAGCAGGGAATACTGAAAACCGCCAAAACCCTGCTGAAAGAGCAAAACAAAGTCAAATCCCTGCTTGCCAATGCCGTAAACAACCCCTCGTCCATGGAAGCTGAAAGGCAGAAAAGGCCATAGGCGGTAATACGGGGCGTATGCTCTGTATAAATATTTGATTATCGCCTATTAGGCAAGGCGAGTGATTACAGAAAAGGAGGCTCTTTATGAACAGAGTCAAATTTGTTGGGATTGTTGTCATGATGACGATGATCGGTCTTACTATGACGGCTTGCAATCAGCCAAACGATCTCGGGATTCAGGTGCAGCAATGGACGGTGTCCTTTATCCGTAACCACACAGACACGGATAATGCCACCGTTACCTCTTTCACGCACACCGACGGCGACCAGCTTCCGGCAAGCGTTACAATCCCAACAGCCCGCGCCAACTATACGTTTACCGGATACTGGACAGCGCGCACTGGCGGTACGCAGTACTTCAACGCCAGCGGTGCCAGAACCGCGGCAGGCGGCGGTTCCCGTACATTGCTGAATGACCTTCGCCTATACGCCCAATGGTACGAAGGCGAAGGGCCACCAAATGGCGGCCCGCCGCAGGAGGGGCAAATCCCCGCTAACCTTGTTGGAACATGGTTAGCCGAATATGACATGTTGGTACTAAACGCCAACGGAACATTCGGATGGACATTTGGTGAAGGAACGGCTAGCGTTTCTGGCAACAATATTACGCTAACGTTTACCGACCAGGAACCACAAACCGGGACTTTTTCCCAAGTCGGCAATACGCTTACCCTGTTTATATGGGATCAGCAATTTGTATTCACCAGACAAATTACCTGGACCGCAACGCCGGTCGGCAGCCCAACCACAACCGCGATAAGCTTTACCTTTAGCGCCGATCCGGGGTTACTGGAGGCGGAAGATATTTTGATTTCTCCTGGGTACGGTTCTGCGGAGGCGGGGGATTTGACGGGCACCGGAACGATGCGAACATTGTCGATTTACGGTGTAGTCGCCGGAGACGTATCGATTCACATTTTTAGGGCTGGAGTCGCATACGGGCCACAAACGGTGGCGCTTGTCGTGCCGGAGATTACCTGGACGGCAACCCCTGTCGGCTATCCAATCACGACCTCTATAAGCATCGCCTTTAGTGCCGATCCGGGATTGTTGGAAGTAGGCGATATTACGATTACTCCCGTGTCTGGTTCGGCAGAGGGTGTGGATTTGACGGGTAGCGGGGCGACGCGGATCCTGACGCTTAAAAATGTAAGCGTCGGAGACGTATCGGTTTATATCCACAGGGTCGGAATCGCACAGGGACCACAGACTGTGACGCTTGCTAGACCCGAGATCACCTGGACGGCAACCCTCATCGGCGATCCGGTTACGACCTCCGTCAGACTTGACTTTAGTGCCGCCACATCGGGCTGGCTGGACACGCAAAGCATAGCGATTGTTTCCATGACTGGGTCGGCATATGTATCACAGGTATTGCAAGATGGCTACGAATCGTCCCACATCGAAGTGGTGCTTGGAAACGTAGGCGGCGGAGACGTGTCGATTTCAATCAACATGGCCGGGGTTAGCAGAGCACCACAGACAGTAACGCTGGTTGGGCCTACTTTTATTAACTGGACAGCAAGGCAAGCCGCGGGCTTCATCATGTTTGACTTCGAATCCGATCCGGGATCTTTGAGCGCATCGAGCTTTACGATTACTTCTGCGACCGGTTCTGCATCGCTGGGATGGATTTTGTACGGCACCGGAACAACCCGGGCATTGCCGATTTCTGGCATAAGCGCTGGGGATGTGTCGGTTTCCATCAACAGCACTGGGGTTATAAGGGGGCCCAGAACCGTAGGTCTTGTCGTACCGCCAACCGTGATTACCTGGACGGCAACCCCTGTCGGAAACACTGTTACGACCTCTATCGACTTTACCTTTAGCACCGATCCTGGCTGGCTGGAGGCAGAAGATATCACGATTGCTTCTGGAGTCGGCATGGCAATAAGAGGGGCGTTGTCTGGCACTGGAAATACCCGGTCGCTGGCGGTCACCGGCGTAAGGGCTGGGGACGTGTCGGTTTCCATTTCCCGCTCCGGAATCGCAAGCGCATCCCAGCCGGTAACGCTTGTCGCGCCTGCGATTACCTGGACGCCTACGCCAGTCGGCAATCCCGTCACGACTTCCATAAGGCTTGACTTTGACGCCACTCCGCCGAACTTGGGCTGGGAGTGGGCACAGCACGTTATGATTACCTCCGTAACTGGCTCCGCGTTTGTGTCAAGTGCGGGACAGTGGCCGTCCTACGTGATGGTGCACCTTAGAGACGTAGGCGGCGGAGACATAGTGGTTTCTATTGATAAGGCCGGAATTGACAGCGCACCCCAGATGGTGACGCTTGCCGGGCCGGCTTTTATCAACTGGACCGCGGAGCAATCTGGAAGCTTCATCATGTTTGAATTCGAATCCGATCCCGGATCTATGACCGCATCGAACTTTACGATTGCCGATGGAACGGGCTCGGCGACAAGAGGATGGGATTTGTCGGGCACCGGGACGACGCGGGCATTGGAGGTTTCCGGTGTAATCGCCGGGAGCGTGTCGGTTTCTATTGATCGCATCGGGGTTATGAGAGGGCCACAAACGGTTAGCCTTGTCGCGCCCGCCGAAGTTACCTGGAGTGCAACCCCTGTTGGGAATCTTGTTACTACCTCTATCAGACTTGACTTTAGCGCAAATCCAGGATTGCTGGAGGCAAACGATTTTACGATTGTCTCCGTAACCGGTTCCGCTGTTGTAACGGACGTGTCCCAGTGGCCTAATGCCGAGTTGAGTCTTTCAAACGTGGGCGGCGGGGACGTGCTGGTTTCCATTAACAGAGCCGGGGTTAGCGGCGAACCCAGGCCGGTAACGCTTCTTGGGCCGGCTTTTATCAACTGGACCGCGGAACAGGCCGGAAGCTTTCTCATGTTTGAATTCGAATCCGATCCGGGAACGTTGTCTGCGTACAACTTTGTGATTACCGAGGGAACGGGCTGGGCAGCGGCAGGATGGATTTTGCACGGCACCGGAACGACGCGGGTATTACCGATTGGCGTTTCAATAGCCGGAAGCGTGTCGGTTGTCATTACCCGTGACGGAATTGTAAGGGGGCCCAAAACGGTAAATGTTGTCATGCCGACAGATATTACCTGGACCGCAACCCCTGTTGGATACCCACTCACCACCTCTATAGACTTTGCCTTTAGCGAAAACCCGGGATGGCTGGAGGCAACGGACATTACGATTGCTTCCGCTGGAGGCGCGGCGACAAGAGGAACTTTGTCGGGTACCGGAAATACGCGGTCGCTGACGGTTACCGACGTAAGAGCCGGGGATGTTTCCGTTTCGATAGATAGGACTGGGATTGTACCCGGGCCACAGACGGTAACGCTTATCGTTCCGCCGCTGACAGGCTCGGTAACGATAACCGGAACTACCCAGGCGGGAAGCACGTTGACGGCAAACACGGCCAATCTTGGCGGAAGCGGAACCATTTTCTTTCAGTGGAGGATGGGAAACCACAATATTACTAACGCTACTGGCAGCTCGTTAAATCTGACGGCTGCCCATGTGAACCAGATGATTACCGTAGTCGTAGAACGTGCCAACAATTCTGGCAGTATTACCAGTCCTGCGGTTGGCCCGGTAACCCCTGCACCGCAGTTGACGGGCACGGTAACCATACAAGGAACACCCCAAGTGAATGTGCAACTGACGGCAATCACGACCGGGCTTATTGGCGGTAGCGGAGCCAACTCCTTCCAGTGGATGGCGGGAAACACCCCTGTGGGCACAAATAGCAGTACGTTTACTCCGGCAGCCACCCATGTGAACCAGATGATCACCGTAGTCGTAACCCGCGCTGGCCATACTGGTAGCGTTACCAGCCCCGCGGTTGGTCCCGTACAAGCTGCCGCACCACCAGCCAACATTGCTTGGGCTGCAAATCCTACGCTTGGCAATCCAACGCCATCCATCAACATTAACTTTCTCGGTACCGTTCCTGCGGGGCTGGTTGCATCGGACATAACGATTATCCCAGGGACTGGTTCGGCGACAAGGGGAGCTTTGACGGGTACGGGAACAACGCGGACGTTGGCGATATCTGGTGTAACAGGCGGAACTGTAACAATTATGATTAACAGGGCTGGAATTGCGCCAGGGCCTTCTTTGCCCATAACACTTTTAGGACCACCGCCTGTAGGTGATAACCCAACTATAACTGTTACTGGAATACCTGCGGTGCATAACGAGCGAACAGCACAGATATTCTTGGGTGATGGTTCTCAAGCTTCACAGGGTGGAACGATTACATCGGGTACAGTTACAGTAGGCTTCCCTGGTGGTATAGTTGCGGGAAACTATACTGTTGAACTCCAAATCTTTGTGCCAGGAACGGGCTTTATCATTTTCCGTACGGGATTAAGGGCTGTTTCTGAGACTAGCACCACCATACCATGGACAGAGTTTAGTTCTTTCCCTTAATAAATAGGGTAAAGATGGTGTAACAAAAGGGCTGTCTGGCAAAATTGCCAGGCAGCCCTTTTCTGTGCACCGCTTTTTGTGAAACACAAGTCCAACAATTCTTTGTGCCATTTGTTGCCAGAGGGTAACTTGCCATGTCTATAAGGAAAAACTCAATGCTGTTCTTACAAAAAACATCATACGGATGACTATTTTTTGGGCGGCGGTGGTGGTGGAGGCGGCACCGGAGGTCGTGGCGGCGGAGCGGGCTTTGGCCTGCTGCTGCTGTTTATCCCTTCGCCATGTTGAGAAACACAAAATATAATAGACATAACACTCCCGTTGTAAAAAGGACGAAGGCCGTCCAGTTCAATATTTTTGCAGGTAATATAACAAGCCATTTGTTCGGGCTCTTGTACGGCCTTCCCTCATATCCCATCTCTATGTTCTTTTCGATGTTGCTAAGCAATTTATCCTGTATCAGCGAGCTTATGCGGGATTCAAGGATGGCAAATATTATCGAAAGACCGAAAAAAAGCCACGCAGCCACAAGGAAACCGGTTTGCAAGGCATCATTCAGGGGAACGACTTGGTTTATGAAGGCAAACGAAACGCCGAACGATCCGGCCGCCAGCGTCAAGATGTTTTTATGGAAACGCCTTTCCGCCTCTAGCTGAATACCGTGCTGTAAATCCCACACTTGGGAAAAATCATCGTATACCTTTTTCTTGCGGTTGTATTCACGGGCATCCATTTCGTGTTGCATTAAAAGACCCTGGTAAATAGCCTCCCGTTCCTCGACGGTTTCGACTCCAGCGTAAGGGTCCTGGGTTGAATCGGACATAAGCTTCCCCCGTTGCCATATATTATAACGCCCCCAACCAAGAAATGGCAAGGGTACGCAATGAATTATTTAGCGCAAAGATTTCCGTCTAGAAGCCCTGCCCCCTAATCCGGTACAATCTTGCCATGTCTATAAGGGAAAAACTCAATACCGTCGCGTCCAGCCGCATACTCGTTCTGGATGGAGCGATGGGTTCGATGATACAAAAACTCGGCCTGACCGAGGTGGATTTTCGGGGCGAACGTTTCGCCGGCCACAAAACGCCGCTGGCCGGGTGCAACGACCTGCTCTGCCTTACCAAGCCGGATGCAATCGCCGCCATTCACGAGGCATATCTGGAAGCCGGCGCGGATATTATAGAAACGTGCAGCTTTAACTCCACCTCCGTTTCGCTTGCCGATTACGGCCTGGGCGATCGCCGGGACGGGGTTGCCTACGAGATAAGCGTGGCGGCGGCAAGGCTGGCAAGGGCGGCGGCGGATAAATTTTCCACCACGGAACGCCCCCGCTTCGTCGCGGGAAGCATGGGCCCCACCGGTAAAAGCGCGAGTCTTTCGCCCGATGTTAACGATCCTGCCAAACGCGGAATCTACTGGGACGAACTGGAAGCGGACTACTACGACAACGCCCGGGGGCTTCTGGACGGCGGCGCGGACATTCTGCTTGTGGAAACGGTTTTCGACACGCTCAACGCCAAGGCCGCGCTGTCCGCCATAGGGCGGCTTTTGGAGGAGCGGCAAATCGATGTCCCGGTAATTATTTCCGCAACGGTTTCCGGGGATTCGGGGCGGCTGCTTTCCGGGCAAACCATCGGGGCTTTTTGCGAATCGGTGCTCCACGCCGAGCCCTGGGCAGTCGGGCTTAACTGTTCCTTCGGCGCGGAAAAGCTGTTGCCGCATGTTCGCGCGCTTTCGGCTCTGGTTCCCTGCCTTGTCAGTGCCCACCCAAACGCGGGTTTGCCCAATCAGCTTGGCGAGTACGACGAAAGCCCGGAAGCAATGGCGGACAATATCGAACGGTATTTGCATGACGGCATACTGAATATCGTCGGCGGTTGCTGCGGTTCCACGCCCGCGCACATCAAGGCGATTGCGGCAAGGGCGGCGGCGTATAAACCAAGGATAGCCCCCAGAGTAGGAGGGGGTGTGTTAAGCCTGGCCGGGCTTGAACCGCTCTCTGTCAATGGTTCTGACACTCTTACATTGATAGGGGAACGGGCAAACGTTGCGGGCAGCAGGAAGTTCCTGCGCCTAATAAGCGAGGAAAAATACAACGAAACGCTTACCTTTGTCCGTGGCATGATCGACGAGGGCGCGGCAATAATCGGTGTCGGCATGGACGACGCAATGCTTGACGCGGAAAAATCGATGTGCGCGTTTCTGGATCTTGCGCTTTCCGATCCGGACATTGCAAAGGTTCCCGTCATGATCGACAGTTCCCGCTGGAACGTAATCGAGGCTGGACTTAAACGCTTGCAGGGCAAGGGGCTGGTAAACTCCCTGACATTAAAGGACGGCGAGACCGAATTTCTGCGCCGCGCTTCCCTTGTAAAGCGTTACGGTGCAGCCGCCGTTGTAATGCTTATCGACGAAAAAGGCCAGGCGGTAAGTTTTGAACGGAAAATCGAAATCGCTGGCCGCGCCTATGGTCTGCTTGTCGGAAACGGTTTCCGGCCCGAGAACATCGTGTTTGACCCGAACGTCCTTGCCGTCGCTACCGGGATAGCCGAGCACGATTCCTGCGCGATTGATTTTATCCGCGCCTGTGCGTGGATTAGTGACAACTGCCCTGGAGCCAATATCTCCGGCGGCATTTCGAATCTGTCATACAGCTTTAGGGGTAACAACCATGTGCGGGAAGCAATGCACAGCGTTTTTCTGAAACACGCACAGGAAGCGGGGCTTACAATGGCAATCATAAACCCCGCAACGCTTATCGATTACAACGATATTGAAGAAAATTTTCGCAAAGCTGTGGAGGACGTGATCCTGAACCGCAGTCCCGACGCTGCGGATCGCCTTCTAAGCCTTGCGGAACAACTGGGCGCGTCGGCCTCCCGTTCCGCGCTTTCCAGCAAGCGGGAAACGGAAGTTGACAACTGGCGCACCCAGCCCGTCGATGCCCGTATCGTTCGCGCGATGGTGCGTGGCATAGACGACTTTATCGAGGCGGACGTGCTGGAACTACGGGAAAATTCCACAGAGGGGGGGGGCAAGTCGGCACTGGAAATAGTCGAAGGGCCGCTAATGGATGGCATGAAGGAAGTGGGCAAGCGTTTCGATGAGGGAACCATGTATCTTCCGCAGGTGATTCGAAGTGCAAGGGTTATGAAAAAAGCCGCCGCCGCGCTTGAGCCGTACATGGAAACAAGCTCCGCCACTGCCGACGGTTCGCCTTCGGCAAAAATCGTTCTTGCCACGGTAAAGGGCGATGTTCATGACATTGGCAAGAATATCGTTGGTGTGGTTCTTGCCTGTAATGGTTACCGGATAATCGACATGGGGGTAATGGTTCCCGCCGAGCAGATAGTCGAAACCGCGCAACGGGAACAGGCGGCGATAATCGGCCTTTCGGGGCTTATCTCGCCGTCGCTGGACGAGATGGCTAACGTCGCGCGGGAAATGGAAAAACGCGGGATGAAGATCCCGTTATTGATCGGCGGGGCGGCGGCAAGCCTTGTCCATACAAGCCTGCGCCTTGCTCCGGAGTATTCCGGCCCGGTGGTTTACGTCCCCAACGCGGGAAAGTCCGCCGAAACGGTTCGCGCCCTGCTTTCCGAAACTGAACGCCCGAAATTTTTGGGCAACTTGGAAAAGAGTTATCGTGAGGCTGCTATTCGGCATGACACTATTAAGGCCGGGCTGGAAATCATAGCGATTGATGCGGCACGGGCCAACAGAGTCCCCTTGGGGGAATACACGCCGACCGCGCCAACTGTCAATAGCATTATCGATCTGAACGATTACCCTTTGGAGCACGTCATCCCGCGCATCGACTGGCAGGCGTTTTTACGAAGCTGGGAAATGGAAAAGACGGCCGCCGACACCGCGCCGAATGTGGCTCAAGTCGTTCTGGAAAACGCGCGGGCACTTCTGGAACGGGTTAAGGCCGAAGGTACGCTTAAACTCCAGGGTCTTGCGGGGATTTTTCCCGTTACCGCCGACGTTGACGACATTGTAATTAACGCCGGTTCCGCAAAGGCCAACCCCCGTTTGTGCTTTTTGCGAAACCAGCAAAAAAAGCCCGCACAGAAATGGAACCCGTGCCTTATGGATTTTGTCGATCCCTCCGGCGACTGGCTGGGGCTTTTCGCCCTAAGTGCCGGCTTTGGCCTTGGCGACACGATAAACGAATATCGCCGTCGCGGCGACGACTACAACGCCCTGCTTCTGGAAACCCTTGCGAACACGCTTACCGAAGCCTTTGCCGAGGAAGTCCATCATCGCGTTCGGCAGGAGTGGTGGGGCTACGGCACGGCACCCAATGCCGGAACAGGCATCCGCCCCGCCTTCGGTTACCCATCCTGTCCTGACCACGAGGACAAGCGAATCGTTTTTGAACTGCTGGAAGTGGAAAAACACTGCGGCATGAAACTGACGGACTCCGCCATGATCAGCCCCGCCGCCTCGATCTGTGGAATGTTCTTTGCGAATCCTTCGGCGCACTACTTTGGCGTGGGAACCATCGGCGAGGACCAACTAAAAGACTGGGCGGAACGCAAAGGAATCGACGGACAGGAAGCGCGGCGGCGGATTAACCAATAAGGATAACCAAGCATCCAAACCGGTCGGTTGGTTTGGATGCCCAAATTTCCCGATTGTTTCCCGCCGTTTAATAAGTCGCGCAAGCGCCGTTCATGCCGGAAGTAAAAGTCATTTTCTTGATGTTAAGCTTGTCCTTGAGCAAAGAGTGAAACAGCTCTATCAGGTTTTCGCAGGTCGCGACTTTCTTGACGACGACAAGGCGACATTCGGGGTACGCTTTGGCAAGACCGTTGTCGATTGGCAGACCCATTGTCTTGTTCGAGGGAGCCCCATCCCGTATTCCCTGTTTTTCGTACACGCTCAAGACTTCAGGAAGCAAGGGGTCGTTCGCCTGCAAAATAAGGGCGTGGTCGAAATTCTGTAGATAATCCCAGGCGATTCGCTTGACGTCGTTGCAGGGTGTGACAAAACCGTTAGCATCATTGACTTCGCCCTCGACCTCTATCGTTAGTTCCCCGTGATGGCCGTGCAGATATTGGGCTTCCCCAGCGTAACCCAAAAACCGATGCGAATACTCAATCCCGATCTTTGTGAACGATCTCATACAATAGCCCTCCTGTTGGTTTTATTGTATCGGTATATTCGCCACGGGCAACATACTACCCCCGTACTGTTTTACACCAGCTACGCAGAAACGCTATCATATATATTAAGAATTCTTTTGTCGGAAGGCAAGGAAAAACGAATGGGGATCGATAACCAACGCAAGGCTAATGCCGAAACGGAGCGGGCTTTGTTTAGGGGTTTGCGTAAACACAACGCCGCCGGATGCAAGCGGCGGCGTTGCCTAAGCCGTGGAACTTAGGGATCCGTGGGTTCAAGGGCAGGTGGGATGTTACGCACAATACGGAAGCCAAGAGCGCTGCCACGATCGGTGGGAACAAAACTATTGCGATACGCCGAGGTCGTTTCCTCGGGCGTACTAGCCCAGCCCCCGCCACGAGCCACGCGCCGGCCACCAGCCGGCCATGTGTGGGGCGCGTTGGCCGGGGCGTTAGCGGCGGGCGGGGTAAGAGGGGGGCCCGTGGGGTCGTCTGTATTACCTTCTGGATACGCCAGATACCGATCCCATACCCACTCCCACACGTTGCCGTGCATGTCGAACAGGCCATTGGGATTAGCTCTCTTTTGCCCGACCTGGCGTGTTCTACCCCCGTCGGCGTTGTCGACCCAACTGGTGCCATACCATGCGTAATTGCCAAGCTCGGTCTCATCATTACCAAAACCCCACCGATGCGCATTCCCGGCGCGAGCCGCGAACTCCCACTCGGCCTCGGTTGGCAGACGGAAGCCGTCGGCATTTGCGTTTACGGTTACCTGATTCCATGCAGCGGTGTTCCCTGTAGGCACGTTTGCAAACAGCCATGAGTCGGCGTTTCCAGGAACCCAGCCGGGGGGGTTGGGGGTTAGGGTGTACACAGGCGTAAGCCCCTTCAATATGCTAAGCCTGTTCGCAAACGCTATTGCATGGTACCAGTTCACCGTTTCAACGGGTCGCAATCTCTGTTCGTCCCCAGGGTAGGTATACCTATCTGGGAAAAGGCCGCCATGAAGCCTGCTGGGGTTTACGCCCATTACCGCCTGGAACAGCTCCTGCGTTACCACGTGCTTGCCTATGTAAAAGTCCCGGGTAAGCGTAACCTGGCGTGTTGGCTCGGCAATACCTTCCTGCCCCTGCGTGAAGCTACCTGCGTATATCCGTACCATCATATTATTCATGATATGATCCAGGCTCGGAACCTCCAGACCTGCACATTCACAACCCGTGGGGCAGAAACCGCACCCACATGCATCATTCCCGCAACCAGTTTCGACACTGGTGTCGCAGGAAACCGCCACAAAACCAATTAGCGCGACGACGGCAAATACGCCTATCGCCCGCCACAATACAAACGTGTTCTTTGTCATAAAAAACTCCTTAGGGGTACGCCGTTAATGCGTGAATGTAACACCGAGGGAAAAGGTCTGCCTCGTATTCTGGCCGGTAGCGTTGGTCACATCCGGCAAGAGATTGTCAACGCCCAAACTAATGCGCCAATTCTCGTTGATCCTGTACGCCGCAAAAAGACCCATGTTAAAATTGCTTTCGAACTCGGCCGGGGGACTGCGGTTTATGATGTATTGCCCTATGGAGGAATCATAGCTTTCCACGAAGGGGGGATCGGCGCCACGGGAAATGAACCCCGCAGCCCAACTGAAATTTACATGGGCGCTGATGTTCGGGGACGGAATGTTAACGCCCAGCCTCCCTCTTACCGTATGCGGCGGCGAGAGAACTATCTCGCTTCCCGCAGTGCGATCCCAGCCGAAAACCCAACTATATCCTGCCGAAACAAATAAGTGCAGGGGAAGATTCACTCTCGCCTCGGCGTCCACGCCGGTACGCAGGGTACGGTCAAGGTTTAGCCATGTCCTGAATCTGCCATGTGGCGCTCCCGGTATTACCGGGGCAAGACCTTCTATGTGCCCCGGAGAGCCAGGCGCAGGGTTTGTAATCGAAGGCGTTCCTATCTGGTTCCAAAGTTCGGTATGAAAGAAATTGGCATGGAAAAACGCGCGCGCTCCGGCCCACTCAAGCCCTAGGTTGGCACCGACGGAAGTCTCGGGCCGCAGATCCGGGTTTCCTCTGGCCGCTCCGCCATAGCCTATATTGGGTATACGACCTTGTGTATCCAAGTACGAATAAAGGTTGACGAAATTGGGGACGCGGTATCCCATGCCTCCCCCGGCAAGGATCCGAAACCCATTCCCCAAATGCACCGACCCCGCGACTCTGGGGATCGCCATAGGGCCAAACCTAGGATTGTACATTCCCCGCACGCCTAGGGCGACGGAATACCTGCGCTCCACGAAATGCTCGGCCTCAAGGAATAATTCGTAATTTTGCCACACTATAGTGTCATCGGGAAACCTTTCGCTCTGCACGACCTGGAACCGGCCTTCAACGCCACCACTAAAACGAAGGTTTGGGCGAAACAGCCAGCCTCCCGTCATTTCTAAGCCAGTTTGGTTTTCCCTTCCAAGGACGGTCTCTTCGCGCCATTCGCCGGGATCGCCGGCACCACCGGCGGCACCGTGAAGATGACGAAACCGGTCGAATTCCCTGTGGTAGTAGCTGTTGGTCAGGTCAAAGCTCAGCTCGACTTCATCCGAAACAAACCAATCTACCCCCATATGGGCGTCCAGCCTCACGTAATCGCGGCGGTTAATATGGTTGGGGTGCCCGGCGTTTCCGCCGGTGGCTACCATAGTCTGGTGTTCGGTGCGCAGCATCATGCCGGAAACGCCGTAGCGCAGATCAACATCGCCCCCCAGCGGCACGGCGCTGTCGAAGCCCACTCTGCCCCGCGTATACCGGGGCAAAATGGAAGCGACTCCGGTCTCGTCAAAATGAAAGGAACCACGGGATGCCTCGGCGTCAACGGAATTGCGGCTCCTGCCTATGGGAAAGCCAACGGCGACGGTAAGATTCTGCTCCCTGGCGGGATCGAAACCAACCACGGGATCGACATCCGTATCCGGATCGCTATGGGGAAGCAGAAAACGGTTGTTAAACGACGCGGAAAGAGTAACCCTGTCCTCGGGCTCCTTCGTTATGATATTGATGACACCACCGACGGCGGAACCGTGCCGGACGGACTGGGGGCCCCTTATGACCTCTATCCTCTCGACATTAGACAGCGGCAGGGTTGCTTCCACGATATTGTCGCTCTGGCGGCCGGCAATCCTTCGCCCGTTTATCAAAAAGGTTACGTTGCCTCCGTCCACGCCCTGCATCACCACGCGACCCCCCTGATGATCGCTGTTGCCGGCCCGGTACTCGCCGAGGAGCAGGCCATGATCCGCCAGCACGTCGGCAAGCGTGACGGCGGTGGAGTTTTGAATTTCCTCGGCGCTAATCACCTCCACCGCAACCGAGCCTTCCTGCAGACGTCGAGGGGGCGCGTCCTCCGTGACTACAAGTCCTTCCGCTTCCCATAACCAGTCGCCCCAGTCATCATCGTCATAAAAGGGATCCCCTTGCTGAGCGGATACCAAAGCCGGCAAAAAGGCGGCCAAAACCAAAAAACCAAGAATTTTTCTTCCCATCTTACACGGTCTCCTTATACATTTTGGCATAATAGTTAGCTTTGTCTAACTACCTGCAATTATAAGGTTAGCCTGACCTAACAATTGTGTCAAGCCTTTCGCCCGATTTTTTTGACTTTTACCATGGTTTTTGCCCCTTCCGGCGATGGCAAAGCTACTGCATCATGGATTCTTATGCTAAGGGCTAGATAAAATTACGCCATAAGTTACTTTCGGGTTTTCATCTATGCCGCTGGCCGTAAATTTATCGACAATGATACCCTCCAGATTTTTGGCAATCTGTTGCATATGCAAAGATCAGACCAAAAAACCCATAGCCCGGAACAAAAATATATACAAAGTCAGGGTAAGCGCCGAAAGCGACATGGAAAACATCAAAACGGACGCGCCTATATAGGTGTCGCCGCCAAGTTCCGCCTGCATCACGTAGGCCCCAACGGCCATCGGCAGGGCGTTCATAATCATGATAATGGTCAGGTCGCTGCCGCGAAACCCGAACAGGTACGCCACGATAACCGCGGATATCGGCATGATAAAAAGTTTTACGACCACGGAAATCGCGACGTACTTAAACTTGATATCGAAGCCTCGAAACGAAAGATTCCCCCCGACGCAAATCATGGCAAGGGGCTTCACAATCCCCGAAAGTCCGCTAACAGTATTTGCTGCAAATGTCGGTAACGTAAAGCCCAGGAAATTGAAGGCAAGCCCTGCCAACACGCCGATGACTATCGGGTTTTTCACTATAGACAGCAACACGCCGCCCACGCCCTTTTCACGAGCTTTCGGATCGTGCACCGCAAAGAGAACCGATGCGGTGGCATAGGATATAATCAGTAGAATGGAAACGGTCAGGATCCCCTTGGGCAGAATTTCAGGATCATAGGCATCGAGAAACATCAACACCAAAAGCGGCGGTCCGACGACGGACAGACTGCTACGATAGGCACTGTTGACGAACGACGACACGGAATCCTTGTCCCGCATGAACATGAACGCGAAACCCCATGTTATCAAAAAGAAAAACACAAGCCAGCCCACGTTGAAAAGCAGAAACGGCGCGTCAAAAACCACCGACATGTCGGCTCTGTGTATGTGGTTGAAGATGGTGACGGGTATGGCAAAGTAGAAGATCACTTTGTTCCCGTACTTGATGAAGCCGTCGTTGATTATTCCCATGCGCTTCATCAGTATGCCCAGCAACGCCAACAGGATAAACGGCAGTGTGGTGTTTACACTTAAAACCATGTATTCTAGCATCTTACGTTGTCCTTAGGTATGTATAGATTTCGGATTTAAGCGTAATCCTTTGGCATTGTACACCGGTTTTTGCGGAAAGCGCAATACCGCATCCGCTCAAAACCAGAACCCGACACTCCGCGCCTACTTTCTATGAATCTTCAACAGTGATTTTAATATTTCTTGAACCTCATCCTGTGTTTCCGGCTCAAACTGCTTAAAAATTTCTATGATATAATCCAATCGGGCGGTGGAGATGAGAACATATCGCCGCTTCCTGTCCTGATCCAAATCCAAGGTCACGTTGAATTCCGAAGATATTAGCTTTAGATACCGTTCCTTACATTCGAAAGTCCCCGTTTTCAATCTCGCAATACAGACTTTGGCTGATATTTATATGCCTAGAGAATTCCCTCTGGGATAGTTTCAGGGCACTTCTGACCTCTCGGATACGGTCGTTTATGTGGGTCATTTATCCGACTTTACTGGAAAAAAAGGGAGCCTGCAATGAAAAACGATTGACATTCTTTTGTGATTAATATAGGGAGCGAAACTCACCAGCGTAACAATCCCAGACAGCGTTCAGACTATAGCCGCCAATGCGTTTACTAGGAACCAGCTCACAAAAGGCATATGGTTATTAACCGAAAAGGACAGCTCAATCCCTTGGCGGGGTTTCCGCCCGGGGAACGTAGTATCCCCGGATCTTGTTAAGGGTCTGGGCAACGGCCTCGACCGCCTCGTCCAGGCACTTGTTCACGATGGCCGACGCGTCGGGGGGCATGGTGTTTTCCGTCTTGAACAGCTCGTATGGCTCTATATTTAGGGCGGAGACAAACTTGGCCATTGTTTGGGGCGAAATCCAGCGGTTGCCGTTTTCGATATTACATAGGAAGTTAACCGAAATATCCAGCTTTTCCGCCAAATCGGCTTGGGATAGGTTCCGATTATGACGGTACCGTTTGATATTCCTGCTTAAAATACCCCGCAATTCATGTTCAGTCATGATTTTCCCTATCGGAGAATATTTGATCGTATTCTTGGGGAAATCTATTGACAAACACCCTATGGGGAATGATATAATTCTCTATCGGAGAATATATCCGAAATAAAGCTGTAAAAGCGAAAACGAAGGGAGGAAATACGGGAAAAAGAATTGTGGAATAGTTCAAACTGTGTCAAACAGCCCATGAATATCGCTAATAATGTAAATTCATCCGCTTAGAGTAGCCAGCATCAAACAATAGCCTTTCATTTGAAGTTTATTGGGCAACTGATCATGTCATTGGCAACGGCCTTGAGTGTCGCCAATGTCTCTTAACTGAATACCTGGCCAGTATTCTAGCATTCCCCCGTTGGGGGAAGTGCCCCATGCGGGTGAGTAAAAATCCGGCGGTTATCCAGAAACGGGTACCGCTAGTCCTTTGAGAGGAAAGTTGTCATGAAAAGAAAAATTACCAAAACAGTGCCGTTTGTTATGTTGGCGGCCTTGGTTTTGGCGGGGTGTGCGACCAGGGTTAGGTTCGATGCGCCAAGGACGCCAAACCTGGATACAACGGGCATCCAGCGTATTTCCATTGTGCCCTTTGCCGCCGTCGCCAGCGGTTCCGGCCAAATAGCACAGGAGCTTACCAGCGAGGTGGCTAGCAGGATACAGGCGACGGGCGCTTTCCAGTTGGTAAGCCACGATACGATTAGTGCCGTCCAAGCAAGGGGTCAGAGCATTGAGCCCTACGTGGACGCTTTGTTCAGGGGGCGGGTAACACACTACTCCGTGAACACGACCGCCCAGCAAGTGCAGGAACGGTACCGCGCGTCCGATGGCACCACGAGAACCCGAACCGTCACCGTCCACACGCGGGAAGTCGAGATTGCGTTTGAGTATTATTTCTCGCGGGCTAGGGACGGGTCTATGGTCGGCTCCATTAGAAGGACGGCGCGTACTTCTTCCACTAGTCGCGACGGTGTTGCTAACCTCCAAAGCGGGACGGCGCTTGCCATGACTGGTGCCCGAAACCAGCTTAGGTTTTTCTACAGGGATGTTGCCCCGCATACCATCACGCTTACCCGTACCATGGAAAGGGAACCCGACAGGGCATTGCGGCCAATGATGAACGCCGCGGACACGAGACGACGGGCGGGCGATTACCTGGGCGCCAGGGAAGCCTACATTGCCATTTGGGATAACCACAGAAGTATCGCCGCCGCAATAAACGCGGCCATCCTCTATGAGGCAACAGGGGATCTGGAAGGCGGGATATTTTTTGTTGAGCAGGTTTTTGAGGCGACCAGGGCACCCCAGGTCAGCCAGAAACTCGCCCAGTTGAACAGAGAGGCGGCGTACGTTCTAGGCCTTGAAGCGTTTGACGACGTCCAGGCACCAGCGGAAAGGGTTGCAGGCCATGCGGTTGGTGAAATATCAAGCGTCCTTCCTGTAGCCCCAAGGTTGTGGATTCACACAACGGCCGATCTTGCCCTGGTAAACGACGTCATTGACAACATGGCCTCCTCGTTCTTGGGTGCCGGCTTTACCGTTGTTGACCGACAAATGATCGACCTGATTTTGGCCGAACAAAACCTCCATCTCGATGGCGCCGTAAGCGACAGCGATTTTTTAAGTGTCGGGAATCTTGCCGGGGCGAACACGGTTGTAATTGTCGGCCTAACTGGAACCGGTGCCGCGCGCCGTTTGCAGGTTCGGGTGTTGGACATTGAGACGGCCACCGTGAGAATGCAGAGCGGTACGGGCGTTGCCTGGAGGTTGTAAACACCCAAAGGCATCGGCGGGTTAACCATTGTGGTTAACCCGCCAATAAACCAAATACAACCTGGCGTCTAAATTTAGGCGCCGAGATGTATATTTCCTCCGTTGGGGGAAATGCCCGTAAGGGCAAAAATTCGTCGTGCCACTCGCGAAGGGCGGGTGCCACAAAAAGGAGCTTTTTCTTATGAAAAGGAAGCTTTTAAAAATGGCGGGAATACTAGGGTTTGTTTTCCTGGTATTCGGATTAGGGCTGGTTCTGACTGGTTGCGAATGGGAGGCGCAGACCCAAAATGTAACAATATATGTTACTAACGATTCCGACAGGGCTGTGAACATTGAAATTACCAGGAGGGAAGAAGGTCGGGCGGATAGCACAATTAGGTGGAATAACGTTCAACCAGGAGCAACCATAAACAGGTATTACCCGTCAGGTTACTATTCCGTTAGGGCTCAAGGCACCCATTTAGGTGCCGCTTGGTTTCACCATCCCATGCCGGCGGGTACATTCCGACGCATGAATGGAACGGTCAGGCTGAGTGTTCTTCAAGATCGGATAGCAGCAGACTAGCGTTGCACAAAGTCTTCGCCTGTTCCCTGGCGCGGTAATCTTGCCAGGGAACAGGCTGGGCAAAAGGCCTCGTTGTGGATAACTCAAAGGTAACGCACGTATCAAAAAGTAGTTTCATTTTGCCATCTACCGTCTGTTGAACCTTATGCCCCAACCGACACCAATAGCATGGGCATAAGTCCTGGAACAAAGCAAACTGGTATTTTATGTTAGACAGTTGACACAACAGGTTTACGGACAACCATACTCGGATGCCTAGATGCCTAGAAATTCTTAATCCAAACCCGTGACCAAAATCGGAGCCACGCCGTTTCGGCTCAAAGCATTGTCTAGGCGATCTCTGTCCCACATGGCGGGACTCGCGCCGGGGATCAGCCTGGTGGCGGACTCGGCCGCGGTCAAGATTTCCAGTACGGCGCTGTTGCCGGAAAGCGTCACCGCCATCCAGAACCCGCCTTCGATGAAGCCCTCGTACACGACGGACGCGCCCTGAAGCCTTGCCCCGTAAAGTTCTACCATTACGCCTTCCCGGAACAAAAGCGCGGCCCGGGGATTGGCTCCGGCAGTGGTCATGTAATCGGCAACCATGTCCGCGACGACGGACTCAAGCTGGCGGACAAGTTCCGCCCGGGCTCTTGTCTGCGCGACGGTTCGCGACAGGCTTTCGGTTCCCACGTTCGCGGTTCCTATACCAACAAGAGCGTCCCTTGGGGCGGCCATCACCGCATCCCTGACGGGCCCGGGGACGTGGCCGGCGATGGTTCGTTCGGGTAGCTCGGCGGGAGGGTCGGGGCGAAGGTGTGGCGGCGAGGCACAGGAAGTCGCCAGCAATACCGCCGCCGCGATCAGGGCAAGCGCGATGGACGTTTTTATCATGTCGGGCTCCTTGTGCGTTTTTGCCCATCTACCGAAACGGGCCACGGTTCAGGGTAACCGCAAACCGGGAAAAGGCCAAGGCTTCCGTGCTAATGCGTAATGACCCGCTTTTCCTGCCATTTCCCGCCGATCCACCGCAGGAAATACGAAACGCCCCGGACGGCGAAATCCGAACCCATCGCGAGCCACACCCCGCGCGGCCCGAGGCCCAGGCCGAAGACGAAAATGTACGCGGCACTTACCCGGACCGTCCACATGGAAACCACCGCGACGATCATCACGAAGCGCGCGTCCCCGGCGGCCCGCAGGGCGTTGGGCAGGATAAAGCTCATCGACCAGCCCAGCGCCATGGAGACGCAGTGAATCCGCAGGAAGGACTTGGCCATCTCGTGCGCCTCCGGGCTCAGGTTGAAAAGGCCGACCATATGATCCATAAGGATAAAGGTCGTCGCGCTTATGGCGAACAGAAAGACGTGCGCCAGTTTCATAATCTTGGCGGTCTGCTTTTTCGCCGCCGCGTAGTCACCGGCCCCGATGCACTGCCCCACCACCACCATAAGCGATATGCCGAAGGCGGTTCCCGGCATGAACGAAAGGGAGTTCACCACGCTGGTGATGGCGTTCGCGGCCATGGCGGCGGTGCCGAACACCACGAAGATTCGCTGGGTAAGGATTCTTCCCACCATGAACATGGAACTTTCCAGTGCCCCGGGAATCCCCACGTTGCAGATGTTCCTTATCATGGAACCGACGATGCGAACCCTGAACAGCCCCGAAAGCGAAACGTGGCTTCTGCCGTTTCGGTAAAGCATGGCACCGGCGATGGCGGCGGCGACGATTCTGCTTATAAACGTTGACAAAGCCGCCCCCAACACACCGATTCCCATAACGTAGATGAACAGGACGTTGCCGCCGACGCTAAGGACGTTAGCAAGAAGCGATATACGCATCGGAACCTTGCTGTTCCCGGTGGAGCGGAACAGCGCGGCGCAGGAGGTGTACAGTGCCAGAAACGGATATGAAAGCCCGGTAAACAGAAAATAGACGGCGGCGGCGGCCATAACGTCCTCCGCGACCTCGCCGTAAAGCAGACGGATTATGGGGCGGCGGAACAGAAGGGCTATCAGCATCATTAACAGCGAAACCAGAACGGCGACGTACACGAGCTGCTTCGCGGCGAACCTAGAATTTTTGTAGTCCCGCCTGCCGATGTACTGGCTTACGACGACGGCCCCGCCGGTGGAAAGCGCGGTAAAGGCGATTATCAAAAGGCTGTTGATGTTGTCAACGATGTTCACCCCGGAAACGGCGAACTCCCCAACGGAGCTTACCATAACCGTGTCTATCGCGCCCATGGCGACGACCAGCACCTGCTCGACCATTAGCGGCCACAGGAGGGCGAAAAGGGCGCGGTTGTTCCAGCGCTCGGCTATCGTGGGTTCAGGTTTCATTACAGGCCCTCTGGACAGCCTACACTATTTCGCGCGGATGTTTAAGGCAGCATGAAGTCGATTGCCCTTCGCAGGGCTTCCTCGCTAACCATGCCCTGCATTTCGGCCACGATGTACCCGTCCCCGTCGATGAAGACCGTGGTGGGGAGGAAGCGAATCCCGTAGGCGCGAACGCCTTCCTGCAAGGTGTCGAAATAGACCGGCATGGTGAAGCCGCCGCCCTCGATGTAGTTTCGCCCCGTCTCGACCGTTTCCCGAACGCCGTCCGCAAGGCCGAGCATCACGAACCTGGCATCCCCGCCGCGATCCCTGTAGACCCTTTCGAACCCGGGCTTTTCGTTCCTGCACGCCGGGCACCAGCTTGCCCAGAAGTTCAGCACCACCGGTTTTCCGCCGGCGACGATGTCAGAGAACCGGATCGGGTTTCCGTCCCAGTCGATCAGGGCGAAGTCCGGTGCCCTTTCCCTTTGGGTATCCGCCCCGGTGCCGTCCCGTTCCACCGGAATCACGAGAAGCTCGGTCGTAACGACCCGATCCGCGAAGGCATTGTAGGCAAACACCGCCACGATTATCAACGCCGCCAGTCCCGCGACGCCAAGAAACGTTTTCAATTTTCGTGTCATAAATCCCCCCTCGAAAAATATCTCATAAAATCATGAGCCGTCCCATCAGGCCCGTCGCCATCAACACGCCGATAACAATAAGCAACACGCCGGAAACGATATTGACAATCCTGTAATTGCGCTTGATAAAGTCGAACGCGTTTTTCAGCCTGTCGATCAGCACCGCGCTTGCGACAAACGGTATACCAAGACCCAGCGAGTATACAAGCAGCATCAGGCCCCCGACAAGCGTCCCGCCCTGCATGGACGCCCTCATAAGCGCGGATCCCAGAAACGCGCCGACGCAGGGTGTCCAGCCGACGGAAAAAACGATCCCGAAAAGCGCGGACGAGAAAAAGGTCAGGTTTTTCACCCCGGCGTTTACCCGCACGGTACGGTTCAGGAATCCGATCTTAATCAAACCGGTAAAATTCAGCCCCAGCAAAACCACGACAAGGCCGGCGACGACGTTCACCGCGACGGAGTGCTCGACAAGCAGCCTTCCCAGCGTCCCGGCAAGCGCGCCCAGGGCGACGAACACCAGCGTGAAACCGCAGACGAAACCGACGGCGTTGGCAAGGGCCCTGCGCCTGTCCGGTTCCCCCGCCGCGAAATAGGAAACGTACAGCGGCAGCAAAGGCAGCAGGCACGGCGAGACGAAGGTGATAATCCCCTCAAGAAACAAAAGAACAAACTGCATCCGGAACCTCCGGTTGTCACAGGGAACGTAGCCCCTAGGACATGGTATACTGGCGTTGACTTTCTTGCAATGAGGGGCTAGCATCAAATCTATCGTCAAAGACGGGAAAATTAAGGAGGAAACGTGCAATATCGTGAAGACAAGGCATCGGGGAACAGGCTTTCGGTACTGGGGCTTGGCTGCATGAGGTTTTCCGCCAACAGGGCGGAAACCGAGCGGGTGGTTTTGGCCGCAATCGAGGGCGGGGTAAACTTCTTTGACACGGCCTACATCTACCCAAACAGCGAGAAAACACTGGGGGAGATTCTCGCGAAGCACGGCAAGCGCAAGGACGTGTACATCGCAACCAAGCTGCCTTTGATTATGTGCAAAAGCGCGAACGACTTTGACAGGTTTTTCAACGAGCAGCTTCAAAGGCTTCAGACCGATTACGTGGACTACTATTTTTTGCACAGCGTTTCGAATTTCGCGCAATGGGATACATTTCGGAAACTGGGCATCGAACAGTGGATTGCGGAAAAAAAGAAATCGGGGCAGATCCGACAGATAGGGTTTTCGTACCACGGTACCTGCGACGACTTTCTGAAAATTCTCGACTCCTATGCGTGGGAGTTCACAATGATTCAGTACAACTATTATGACGAGAATTACCAGGCGGGAAAGAAGGGTCTGCTGGCCGCTGCCGAAAAGGGCGTGTCGGTAATGATCATGGAACCACTGCTTGGTGGCAGGCTTGCCACGGGTCTGCCGAAACAGGCCGTGAGCATGTTCGCGAAGGCCGATCCCGCGCTTACGCCGGCGGACTGGGCCTTCTGGTGGCTGTGGAACCAGAGCGGGGTAACGGTGGCGGTAAGCGGCATGAATGCCATGCAGCAAATGGAAAGCAACCTTCGTTCCGCCGACAATTTCAGGCAACTGACCGACGGGGAACTGGCCGTGTACGCGGACGTTGGCGAACTGTTCAGAAAGGCGTACAAGATTAACTGCACGGGCTGTAATTACTGCCTGCCATGCCCCAAGGGCATAAACATACCCGCATGTTTTTCCGCGTACAACACAAGGCACATTCAGGGGCTTGTAACGGGGATGACCCTTTACATGACAAGCACCGCCGCCGCCACGAAAAACCCAAGCAGTCCGCGCCTTTGCAACGAATGTGGAAAGTGCGAAAAACATTGTCCGCAATACCTGCCGATTCGCAAACTGCTGAAAAAAACGGCCAGGCACATGGAGCCTTTGCCGGTGCGCCTGTTAATCGCGCTTGTCAGGCGCGTAATGACAAGATAGGTTGCGGGGGGACGCATGACGGTTTTTTATTTCACGGCCACCGGGAATTCGCTGGCGGTCGCCAAGAGTATCGGGGGAACCCTGGTTTCCATTCCGCAGGTTGTCGATTCCGATAATCCGCATTACAAGGACGATGCCATCGGCGTGGTGTTTCCGATTTACTGGTGGACACTGCCGAAAATGGTGCGGCGGTTTCTGGACAGGGCAAAGTTTGAGGCGGACTATACTTTTGCCGTCGGCACCTACGGAAGCCTGCCCGGGGCGGCGATGCTGAATTTGCAGAAACGGGCGCTGAAAAACGGTTATCGCTTCGACTACGCCAACCATCTGCTTATGCTGGACAACTATCTGCCCGTGTTCGAAATGGGCGCACAGGTAAAAAAGCTGCCGAAAAAAAGAGTCGCGGAAAAGACGGCGGAAATCGTGAGTGACATAGGCAATCGCAGGCACATGACGGCAAGGGCGTCCCCGGGGCTTCGGGCGATCAGCGCGATAACCGGCGCCGCGAGAAACCCCTTTGGCAAAAACGCCCGAAAGTATATCGTGACCGCCGATTGCAACAACTGCGGCATTTGCGCCAGGGTTTGCCCATCGGGAAACATAACCGTAACGGACGGGGTCTTCTTCGCCGACAAATGCGAGGCGTGCCTTGCCTGCCTGCACCTGTGCCCGCGGAACGCCATGCGTCACAAAAGCCAGAAAAGCGACAGACGATGGATCAACCCGGAGGTTTCTCTGGACGAGATTATCGCGGCGAACAATCGCGGGGGATAAACTTGACTGCCTTTTAGCCGCTAGGATGTGCCCATGCACACTTTGATTTTCAACTATATGACTCCTGAACCAGTGGGATTTTTCCTTTCATAAGTTAGGCTGAAATGTTTTCCATCATATTCAAGAAGACAAAATTCCCCTGTTCTAAATATGATGTGCCCTTCGTTATATGGAAATTGCCCATTTGTCGCAGATGCTAAGATAGCTTTGATGATAGATCCATGCCCAGCTACCAATAAGGTTTTTCCAAAATATTGTTCCGCATATTTTCTTATTGTACTTGCCCTGTCGCATAAATCTTCAATGGATTCGATATTCCAATCAATGCTTGCAAGTTTCGCTTTTCTTTCTTCTGGATCAAGCCCTTCGCCCAAGCCAAAGCAACGTTCAATAAAATTTAGTTCGATAATTATATTTTCTATCGGATATCCAATTATATCCGCCACTATTTCGGCACTTTTCCTAGCCCTAATGAGGGGGCTTGAAATTATAACATCAAGATTTTCCCCTATACGTGCAAAATATTCTCCTACAGCGGTTATTTGTTTTACCCCACATTCATTCAGCGGAATGTCTGTATGCCCTTGAAGTTTTCCTGTTTTTGACCAATCTGTTTCACCATGTCGAAGCAAATATATTTTCACAGCAAACCATCACCCTAAACTATCCTCGCCGCCCGAATATAGTACAGACAATCGACTCGACCATCGCCGTAGATATTCTCGCCGGCTATGTAGGAGTACGGATGCAGATAGCCCCCATCGACGAACGCCGACGACGACCAGTAGGCCCTGTTCGCAAAGTTCCCCATCCCTTTTTTGTGAAGATTACTCATCATCAAATTAAGCTCCGCCGAATTCGGCAGAAACCAGTCCCTAAAGCCACCGATGTCGAGCGCCATGCAAAGATGAACCGCCTTGCCCGATTCGTTTCCAAACATCCTGCTGAACATCTTCAAAATCTGATCCGTGTTCCGCTTGCCGTTCCCTATGTCGTCCTTAAGATCGATATGACCGTAGCCGTATGAAACCTTCCCCCACTGCGCCGGGCCGATATCGTGCGGAGCCGCCTCCAGATAACGCCAGCCCGATTCGTTCACGCCCTTGTCCAAAAAAATTATGCCGCTAGCCGGCCCGATATCGCCAATCCTATAAGCCTTCTTGCCGACCCTGCCGCCGTTTTCCGCACTCGGCGCGTTAATCGACACGTTGAACAGCCGCCCAATCTCCGAGGGAATCTCTATATCGGAAAAAAAACTGATGGTTTGCGCCACCTTCTGCAAGAGGTACAGATAATCCAGTTCGGAGATTTCCACGTTCTCGATCTCCGCCTCGTGGCGCGTGTCGATAACCGCCTGAATCCCCGAGATAACCGAGTCCGGGATGGGATTTTCCAGATACTCCTTCTGCTCCTGCCATTCTGCCTTGTTGGTGACGCTCCGCAAAACATCATGTTCCAAGAAGGACTTCAGGCCCTTTACCACGTCCCCCTTGCCTTGTCCGCTTTGGACATACCTCAGCAGGGTTTTGTAATACTCGTTTGCGTTCTGTTCGGATATCGCCTTCATAACAGCACCCCTGGGGATTTTTAGACTTTAACTTTTAAGCACACTACCCTAGATTATCGGCAGCTTGGGCGATTTATTGAGAAAGGATAAGATTTGGGGGGAAGGAGAGAAGTCGCAGACTTTTCTCTGCGGGGGTTCCATCTCCGCAACTCCCCCGCCTTGGGTCGATATCCAGTTGTACGTCATTATTTCGTCCGCCTGGACGTATTGCAAAATATTGTGCTGACGCCTTTGTTGGACGGCTATCTGAGTAGCTATAACGATGGTCGCAACGGCCACCGCGAAAAAACGCCAGCCAATATCTTTTTTTTCATACCAGGCGAATTATTTGGACATGGAAACTTTCCACATGTTATCGATCCGTTCCAAGTCCAGTTCCTTTCTAGAGCCCTGTAAAACTCCTGCACGGTTGCCGATAGCAACTTCGCTGTAGGACAGCCAGCCATCACAAAGGCAAACAGAATCAAACTGGCAACGGCAAGCCATTAACATTTGTTTTTCTTCCATGCTCATCCTACAAAATTTTTTCCGCCATCATGCGAGAGTAGTTTTATATCTTCTGGCTCCGTGGTTATTGTCTCGTCCAAGTGCCGGGAAAAGGAGCGTCTCCGGCGATGGTTAATGTGTTACCAGAACGAGAAAAAGTCGTTTCATGCCGAAGCCCTTCGAGAGCCCCTTCCCTAATAAATGTTAATGAATTGCCATCAACCGCAAATGTACCATTCGTAACCGATATACTAACCCGCAATTGGAAAGTATTACCCGAAAAAGTCAGAGTGTCAAAGACGGGAGGCGAAACAACAATTGTCCTTCTCCAAGTTCCTTCCAAGCCACCAGTTTCATCGGTTTCGTCAGCATCCATGGGACAACCCGTCATTGAAAGCCCGATTATCGCCACTGTGGCGATAATTCCCAAAAATCTGAGTTTGTTTTTCATACAAACGCTCCTTTGCGGTGTTAAAGTCTCCGCAGACTTATTTTCAAGTTTCATACGAAACATGATTGCCAAAGATCAGTGAGTGCTTAAACGGTTCCCGTGTTTAATGCTTGCCGGCAAAAATAAACAATCCATACGGGTCATTTCATCCATCAATTTACAGGGGCTTTTCCTGCTTTCTTAATCCAAAAGCTCCTTGGCGGTATTTCAAGTCTCCGCAGACCTATTTTAGTTTCATACGAAACCAACTTTCAACGAATATCGGGTAAAAACGCCAAGCTAAGATGTGCAGATTCACTAATATTAGCTCTACGATCTAATATTAACAACAGTATGCGCCACTAATACTGTATTGTCAACTGCTAATGTCGATATATCATAAAAAACACAATGTCGTCGGGGAGTCGTGAACCTGTGTCGCTGAAGGCATATCTGGCTACAAACATCAAGGCAAGAAGGGAGGCCATGGGCATAAGCCAAGAAAGGCTTGCGGAGCTTGCAGATGTCTCAGTACAGACAATCAGGGGAATTGAGGGGCAGCGAGCGTGGGTGGGCGACCAAATGCTTGCAAATCTCGCCAGAGTGCTCGGTGTCTCGGCTTTTCAACTGCTGGTTCCAACAGATGTCGCAGATTCGCCCGCCGATAACACCGCCGTGGTTTCCGGCATTCTTGACAACCTAAAACGGAACATTCAGGACGACATAAACCGCCGCTTCGAGGCCATGTCCATGCGGAACGGGTAGTCGCGATGCTGTTTTTAAACGCTAAAAATTTGATAAATATCTTCGCCTGGGCGGGAGATCTGCAATTGCCAGATTCGGCGACGGTTCAAGTATCATCACACCCCCTGGGGTGAGCGCAAACAGCACAATTACGGGAAGGCCGTAGAAAGCACCAGTGGTGGCTGGGAATAGCCACATTCCCGGGGATGGGGAACCCACCCCGGGAATCTGTCTTTCAAAGACCTACTACCGCAAGGACATTTTCGAGGAACAGGCAAGAACCGAAGACCTATGGAAAACCTAAAAAAAGAGATTTCAGTCGGTTTTCATAGCCATGGGATTCATAAAACCCTCTAGAAGCGGAATCTGGCTGGCGTATTTTATAGCCCTTGTTTTTTAGCCCCCGAATGGATATGATTGTGGGGGGGCAAGGGAAATCCAGGCACAAGAGTGACTGGCACCTTCGGATCGACATAAATGAACAATTTGATTAGATTAACCAAGTTATCGCCGTTTTCGCGTGAAAACCACACGGGCGTGTTTAAGCATTTCGATGTTCGGGACGGGGAAGTCTTGACAAGGACGGGTTCGGGCGACGCTCCCTTGAATCTTGCCATGCTTGGGGCACGGAAAGTCGTGTGTTTTGACGACAATCCGATGACGCGGTTTTTGCTGGAAATGAAAATGGCGATTGCAAAATGCTACGGCAATCCCGAGCAATACGTTTCCATGATGTGCGAGTTAACATCGCGCTATCACCAAATGGGGGCCAGGTCTTCCGGTGAGGTATTGCGTGAAATGTCGAAAGAGGCATGTGGTTTTTGGGGCCCAATGGTTGCAAGCGGGGCGCTTGGCGACAAGCTTTTTACTCCGATTTTTCAAAAACTGACCGAAAAACAGTTGCGGCATATTCTTCAAAAGAATAATCCGTATCTCGAAAACCAAAAAAACTTTGACGCATTGAAACATGCTCTTAATAGCACGGTATTCGAGTATACGACGGCATCGGTGTTTAAGGCGGACCAAAATCAGCGCCTGCGGAAAAAATATGACGGTATCTTTTTGGGCGATTTAAATTATAACAACAAGGAAATAAGGCTCGTAAGGTTCACCCCGATTATTAACGAAATGTTGAACAAAGGCGGGTCATCGCAGGTCGCGTACGAACACAGAACCGACGAGAAGCGACTTAGCCTTTATCATGACGCGCGAAGGTTTCAGAAAATAGAAATTCCACATGCGTTTAGTCCCAAGCTTGTCTCTCGATTCGTTAAGATGGATCAGCACGAACTTTGACCGGGTTCCCCCCATAGTCTGATTAGCTCCATGACGACCCTGCACGCGGCGCACATCTCGCCCACCGAAACCCACTCCAGGCGGCTGTGAAAGTTCCTTCCGCCGGTGAAGATGTTCGGCGTGGGGATGCCCATCTCGGTAAGGCGCGATCCGTCGGTGCCGCCCCTTATGGGCTTAAGCCGCCACGCGATGCCCAGGTTGTCCATGGCCGTCTTCAGCCTGTCCATCACCTGCGGGCTTTCGTCGATTTTGGCTTTCATGTTGTGGTACTGCGGGCTCGTCTTCACGACAACTTTTCCGCCGGGAAACTGGGTCTCCACCGCCCGGGCCAGCGTCTCCAGCGTTTCCAGCCGCCTTTCCATGCCCGGGGACTCGAAATCCCGCAGGAAAATCTCCAGCTTGGCGCTTTCCAGGTTCCCGGACAGCTCCTTGGGGCAGTAGTAGCCGTAATAGCCGTCGGTCGCCTCCGGGCTTTCCGACCGGGGAAGCATGACGGCGAAGGTTGCGGCCATGAGCGCGGCGTTCGCAAGAATCCCCCGCGCCGCCCCTATGTGGATTGCTTTTCCCCGGAACTCCACGTCGGCCTTCCATGCGTTGAAGCACTCCGCCTCGATCTCGCCCATCGGCCCGCCGTCCAGGGTGTAGCAGACCTTGCTTTTGATTTTTTCCCCGGGGAACTCTGGAAGACCCTTGCCCGTTTCCTCGTCCGGCGAGAACACTATCTCCACCGGGCCGTGGCGAATCTCCGGGCGCGCCAGAAGGCACTCCACGGCCGCCATGATGCCGGCGATCCCGGCCTTGTTGTCCGCCCCCAGAAGCGTGGTGCCGTCCGCGTGGATCAGCGCCCCGCCCCTCTGCCCGGCAAGGTCCGGGTCCGTCCCGGGATCCAGCGCGAGTCCCTGGGCAAGCTCTATTACCCCGCCGTCGTAGTCCTGGACAAGCCTGGGATCCACGTTTTCACCGGAAACGTCGTCCGCCGTGTCCAGATGGGCAAGAAAACCCACCGGGGGAACGCCCTCCAGTCCGGGGCTTGCCGGCAGGCGGGCTATGACGTAGCAGTGCGGGGTCAGCTCGACATCCCGGAGGCCAAGCCCCAGAAGCTCGTCCACGAGTGCCCGGGCCAGATCCCACTGGCCGGGGGTGGACGGCGTTTCTTGGACACGCGGGTTGCTCTGGGTGCAGTATCGGACGTATTTCATGAACCGGGGAACCAGCAGGGGTTCGATTTCCCGGTCGGCGATTTGTGTGACGGGGCTTTCCATGCCAACATTATGGGGTAAAAAGCGATTGTTGTGTATCGGTACTACGCATTTTCTTTTGGCAGGGGATACGATCTAGGGCGGGTGTGGCCAGATAATCGGCCGAACATTCCGACGACAAGCTTGTCAACGGATCCCGCCGAGGCGACGCAGCGTCTTTCCAAAATGCAGCACACGCGCCCATTGTGCATCAGCCACTCCCGCCCACAGAAGGGAAGACCCTATGGGCATCCCGAACGTTTCCCCGCCCTGCTTGAGGCCGACACCTTACTGGTGGCATTTACACACTGACCGAAAAGAATCCGTATCCAAACCACAGTGGCGAGGACGATAAAAACCAGCACCTGTAAATAATCCCTCATAACGGTTACACTTTTGCCGTGGCTATATTATTTATCGTCGGCACGCCCATAGGAAACCTAGGCGACATAAGCTTTCGGGCGGTGGAAGTCCTGAAGTCGGTGGCTCTGGTGGCCTGCGAGGACACCCGGCGCACCCTGAAGCTC
>Ga0209755_10000587_pt1 | contig 65052 bp, 59 predicted proteins | sample TergutCo191P1_FD_187301 | JGI IMG/M metagenome (GOLD analysis project Ga0209755, IMG submission 187301) | Cornitermes sp. P1 segment gut microbial communities from Petit-Saut dam, French Guiana - Co191P1 (SPAdes) (version 2) | ecosystem: Host-associated > Arthropoda: Insects > Digestive system...
GGGGCCTCTGCCCCCGAGCCCCTGCAAGCCTTTGAAAAGGCTTGACCCAAACTTTAAACAACGGACTGGCGATAAGCTGTTTCGCAATCCCAAAAATCGCGCGTATGCGCGATTTTTATTTGGGGTCAAGGGGACAATGTCCCCTTGTGGGGGTGCGGGGGTGAAATCCCCGCGACCTTTTTTTTACAAAAAAAATCTAAAAACAAGTAAAAAGGTTGTGAAAAACAGTTCCAAACCTTGACAAATTCTTGCGAATGAAATACATTTTTCAATGCGCAAGAAATATTCTTAGAAATAGTAGGAGGAAGTATGAAAATTGTTATAGATAGTGTAGACGCGTTGAAAGCGGCAATGACAGAAGTTCGCAAAGCGCAGGAAATTTATGCGGGATATTCGCAAGAAAAGGTGGACGCTATTTTTAGGGCAGCCGCGCTTGCCGCCAACCACAACAGGATTCCGTTGGCAAAGCTTGCGGTTGAAGAAACAGGCATGGGCGTTGTAGAGGATAAGGTAATCAAAAATCACTATGCGTCTGAATATATTTATAACGCATATAAAGATACGAAAACCTGCGGGTTAATCGAAGAAGATAAACAGTTTGGTATAAGAAAAATTGCAGAGCCAATGGGCGTTATTGCGGCGGTTATTCCAACAACAAATCCGACTTCTACCGCAATTTTCAAAGGCTTGCTGGCACTTAAAACACGTAACGGAATTGTTTTCGCGCCGCACCCCCGCGCAAAAAAATGTACGGCGGAAGCCGCAAAGGTTGTGCTTGACGCGGCTGTTAAAGCGGGCGCGCCTGAAGGGTTGTTCGCATGGATTGAAGCCCCTTCGCTGGAAATGTCCAACGAGGTAATGCAAAGCGCGGACTTGATTCTGGCAACGGGCGGGCCGGGTATGGTTAAGGCGGCGTATTCCAGCGGCAAACCTGCAATAGGCGTGGGCGCGGGAAATGTTCCTGCGGTTTTCCACAAGTCCATTGATGTCCAAATGGCGGTAAGTTCCGTAATCGTTTCCAAAACCTTCGACAACGGCATGATTTGCGCCAGCGAACAAGCTGTTATTGTGGACGCGAAAATTTATAACGCCGTGAAAAAAGAGTTCGTGAAACGCGGTTGCTACATCTTAAATGAGGACGAATGCGAAAAAGTCAGAAAGACCATCGTTGTAAACGGCGCGCTTAACGCGAAAATCGTAGGGCAAAAAGCCACAACGATTGCGGAAATCGCAGGCATTACCGTTCCCAAAGGCACAAAAATTCTTATAGGCGAAGTGGAAAGCGTGGAGTTTGAAGAAGAATTCTCGCACGAAAAGCTTTCCCCCGTGCTTGCAATGTACAAATACACGGACTTTGACGAAGCAATTGCCAAAGCCGACAAACTTGTAAAAGACGGCGGATACGGTCACACCGCCGCAATTTACATCAACACAAACAATAAAGAAGACCTGTCCAAATTTGAAAACGCAATGAAAGCTTGCCGCATTGTGGTAAATACTCCGTCTTCCCACGGCGGTATCGGCGACCTTTATAACTTCAAGCTTGCGCCGTCTTTGACACTTGGTTGCGGCTCTTGGGGCGGCAACTCCACCAGCGAAAACGTTGGCGTAAAGCATCTTCTAAACATCAAAAGCGTAGCCGAGCGGAGGGAAAATATGCTATGGTTCAGAACACCCGAAAAGGTCTATTTCAAAAAAGGCTCGCTTAAAGTCGCGCTTTCCGAGCTTAAAGAGGAGTACGACAAAAAAAGAGTTTTCATTGTCACGGACGAATTTTTGTTCAAAAACAATTACACCAAAACGCTGGAAAATACCCTTGATGATATGGGAATTAGACATCAAACTTTCTTCAATGTTGAACCCGACCCGACGCTGGAATGCGCGGTTGCTGGCGCGAAAGCCATGCGCGATTTTGAACCCGATTGCATAATCGCTTTCGGCGGCGGTTCTCCCATGGACGCGGCAAAAATCATGTGGGTTCTTTACGAACACCCGAATGTCGATTTCCTCGACCTTGCAATGCGTTTCATGGACATTCGCAAACGCATTTGCCCGTTCCCCAAACTTGGCGGAAAAGCGAATTTTATCGCCATTCCTACAACGGCTGGTACGGGCAGTGAAGTAACGCCCTTCGCCGTTATCACGGACGAATCCACGGGAATAAAATACCCCCTTGCAGACTACGAACTTCTGCCCAATATCGCAATCGTGGACATTGATTATATGATGGATATGCCCCCCGGATTAACGTCCGCGTCGGGAATTGACACGCTTACCCACGCGCTGGAAGCCTATGCGTCCATGCTTGCCACGGACTACACAAACGGCCTCGCGCTTACCGCAATCAAATCCGTTTTCAAATATCTGCCTATCGCCTACGCGGACGGCAAAAACGAAGAAGCCCGCGAAAAAATGGCAAACGCATCCACCATTGCGGGAATGGCTTTCGCAAACGCATTCTTGGGCATTTGCCACTCTATGGCGCATAAATTGGGCGCGGCTTTCCACCTGCCCCACGGCGTTGCAAACGCGCTTCTCATCAACGAAGTTATCAAATTTAACGCGACCGAAAACCCCAAGAAAATGGGAACTTTCTCGCAATACAAATATCCGCAAGCAACCGAACGCTATGCGGAAATCGCTTCCTTTGTCGGTTTGGACGGCAAAAACGACGCCGACAAAACCAAAAAACTTATGGAAGCCATCAACGACCTCAAATCCAAAATCGGCATAAAGAAAACCATTCAAGACTACGGCATCAAAGAAGCCGACTTCCTTGCGCAACTTGACAACATGGTAGAACAGGCCTTCGATGACCAATGCACAGGCGCAAATCCGCGCTATCCCCTCATGGAAGAAATGAAGGAAATGTACCTTAACGCGTTTTACGGAAGGAGCTAAACAAAATGAATTTAGACAATGTTATCGCAAAGCGCAGCAACAAGACGATTTACCGTGACGGCGACAGGGTAATAAAGATGTTTGGCAAGGACTATTCCAAGGCGGATATCTTAAATGAAGCGTTGAACCAAGCGCGGGTAGAAGAGTCCGAGCTTAATGTGCCAAAGGTGCTTGAGGTTACTATGGTTGATGGTTGCTGGGCGATTATCACAGAGTATATCGACGGCAAAACTCTTGATGCGTTGATGATGGAGGATCCGTCGGGAAGAGATAAATATATTGACAAACTGGTGGATATCCAAATGGAAGTTCATGCTCAAAAATTGCCGCTTCTTACTAATCACAGGGACAAGATGTTTGGCAAGATTTCGCAGGCAGACTTCGACCCTATGACAAAATACGAATTGCAAACGCACCTTAACGGAATGCCGCGCCACAACAAAGTGTGCCACGGAGATTTCCGCCCCAGCAATATAATTATCACACCCGAAGGCAAGCATTATATTCTGGACTGGGCGCACGTTACCAAGGGCAACGCTTCGGCAGACGCGGCGCGTTCGTATCTTGTTTTCCTTTTGAAAAAGGAAACTTCGGAAGCGGAATATTATATGAAAGCCTTTTGCAAAAAAAGCGACACGCCCCGCGCCTACGTAGAGCGTTGGTTGCGTATTGTTGCGGCGTCGCAATCCGTGAAGGGCAACCAAGAGGAACGCGAGTTTCTTAGCCGTATTGTAAACGTTGTTGACTTTAGATAGGAGGTTAATAACATGGGTAAAGCGTTAATTATCGGCTGTGGCGGTGTTGCGAAAGTTACAATTCACAAATGCTGCCAAAACAGCGAAGTGTTTTCGGAAATCTTAATTGCAAGCCGCACGAAGTCCAAATGTGACGACGTTAAGGCGGAACTGGAAGCAAAAGGCGTTAAAACAATCATTCACACCGCGCAGGTTGACGCGGACAATGTGGACGAGCTTGTCAAATTAATTGACGGCTTCAAGCCGCAGGTTGTTGTAAACCTTGCGTTGCCGTATCAGGATTTGACAATCATGGATGCCTGTCTTGCCACGAAAACGCACTACGTCGACACGGCGAATTACGAACCGCCAGACACCGCCAAGTTTGAATATTCGTGGCAGTGGGCGTACCGCGAACGCTTTGAAAAAGCGGGGCTTACCGCGCTTTTGGGTTGCGGTTTCGACCCGGGCGTAACAGGAATTTTCAGCGCGTACGCACTGAAGCACCATTTCGATGAAATCCACTACCTTGATATTTTGGACGCAAACGCGGGCGACCACGGCTACCCCTTCGCGACAAACTTTAACCCCGAAATAAATATCCGCGAAGTAACCGCAAACGGCCGCTACTGGGAAAACGGCAAGTGGGTTGAAACCGCGCCCATGGAAATAAAGCGCGTGTACGATTTCCCGCAAATTGGCGAAAAAGATATGTACCTCCTCTATCACGAAGAGCTGGAGTCCCTCGCGCTGAACATCAACGGCATAAAACGAATCCGCTTTTTCATGACATTCGGGCAAAGCTATCTCACTCACCTAAAATGCCTTGAAAACGTCGGCATGACCTCCATCGAGCCAATAGACTTCGAGGGCAAAAAAATTATCCCTCTGCAATTCCTAAAAGCTGTCCTTCCCGACCCTGCATCCCTCGGGCCACGCACAAAGGGCAAAACAAATATCGGTTGCATTTTCCAAGGCACAAAAGACGGCAAACCCGTCACCTACTACCTCTACAACGTATGCGACCACCAAGAATGCTATCGCGAAGTAGGCTCACAAGCCATCTCCTACACCACAGGCGTCCCCGCCATGATTGGCGCAATGCTTGTAATGAACGGCACTTGGCGAAAGCCCGGCGTATACAATGTAGAAGAATTCGACCCCGACCCATTCATGGACGCACTAAACAAGTGGGGCTTACCATGGGTTGAGGACTTTAATCCGACACTTGTACAATAAACAAGTTCTCGGGGCTCTGCCCCGAACCCCGCAAGCCTTTAAAAAGGCTTGACCCAAACTTTAACTAAAAACCCGCCGCGAATGAAATTCGCGGCGGGTTTTTGATTATGCGATACAATTTACCGCTAGTCCAAATTTAAAGTTTTTGTTCAAACTTTTTTCAAAAAGTTTGCGGGGTTCGGGGCAGAGCCCCGAGAACTTGTTTTTAAAATTAAAGAGCCACAATAACGCCGCCGCGATTGGCGTAGGTTGTTGTTATGCCGCGGCACTCTTGGATTATGATGTCCTTTGCGCGAAGGGCGGCAGACAGTTCTTCTTTGAGGGCAAGGGCTTTTTCGTAGGCCTTTACGTGGGTGATGCCTATTACGCGGTTTTCGATATCGGGTGTGTTTTCTTTTATGATTTGGATGAGTTTGGTTGCGGCTTTTGTGTAGCCGCGAGACTTGTCTATCATTTTAATTTCGCCGTCCATGTCGCAACAGATGGGTTTTACGTTGAGGAAGGAAGCGACTTTGGCGACGTAAGGGCTTACGCGTCCCGTTTTTACAAGGTTGTCGAACTTGTCCAAGATGAAATATGTTTTCATTTCTTTCATGTACTGGTTTACAGCGTCCACAATTTCCGTTGGGGCAAGGTCTTTTTTTGCAAGTTCGGCAATTTTCATTGCAATAACGCCCTCACCAATGGCGGCGGTTAGGCTATCAAAGATGTGTATAAATTTCGCGCCGTATTCTTCAATGTACATATCCTTTGCGGAAACCGCGCTTTGGTACGTCGCGCTTAACTTGCTTGAAAGTGTTACAACAAAAACATTGTCGCCGTTTTTAAATTGCTCAAGAAAAAGATTTGGCGACGGCGCAGACGTTTTTACTGCAATCGAAGTTGATTCCATATGTGCTAAGTATTCATCCAAGTTTAAATTTTCATCGTCAATATACACTTTGTCACCCACTTGCAAATTCAATGGGACATGGGTTAGCTTACACTTTTCGCTGTCAATTACTTCTTTGCTTACGTCGCATCCGCTGTCTACTACCAAGTTATACATTTGTTTTGCTCCTCTCATTTGAGCAACAGTTTAGCATTAACAGTCGTGCGCGTCTATAAGTTTGTGTAAATATCTTGTAAAAAACCGCAATTGCTTTATAATTGAAAGGAAGGGGGCGAGATAATGCACAACGATATTTATATGCTGTGGCTTTCGTCCATGGTTGCGCAAATTGGCTCTCAAAAGTTGAATTTAATTTTAGATGTTTTCGGCACTGCGCGTGACGTTTTTTTTGCGAAAACTTCTGCAATAAAACAAGCCGCATTTTTGTCCGAATATGCGGGTCAAGCTTTGGCAAAAAACCACAACTTACAGTACATAGAAGATTTGCTTGAAAAAATGAAAAACGGCGGCGTTGCGTACTTCTCGCGGGAGAACGAACGGTTCCCCTCATTATTGAAAGAAATTCCAGACCCGCCCGTGGGTATTTTTTGCATTGGAACGCTACCTTCGGATAATACTCATAAGGTGGCAATTATCGGTTCGCGGAAATGTTCGCAGTACGGGCTTATGGCGGCGCGTTCGTTGGCAAAGCCGCTTGCAAAAACGGGTATCGTTATCGTAAGCGGAATGGCGCGGGGCATTGATTCCATGGCGCATCGCGGCGCGTTGGAAGACGGCGGGGAAACAATTGCGGTACTGGGTTGCGGGGTGGATATTTGCTATCCGTCCGAAAATAAAAATTTGCGCGAAGAAATTATAAACAGCGGCTGTGTTATTTCGGAATACCCGCCGGGTACAAGACCCGCGCCCGCGTTTTTCCCTGCGCGAAACAGGATTATCAGCGGACTTTCACGCGGCGTGGTGGTAACGGAAGCGGGCGACAAAAGCGGCACGCTAATCACCGTAAACCAAGCGATTGACCAAGGCCGCGAAGTTTTTGCCGTACCGGGAAATATCTTCAGCCGCTTCAGCAAAGGCACAAACCGCCTTATCAGCGAGGGCGCGACGCTGGTTCACGACCATGATGATATCTTGTTCAGCCTAAAAATTTCTGCGGAGGAAAAAAGTCAATGTGAAATTTCTTCCAAAAAAGTTCTTGCGCCCGAGGAAAAACAAGTATATGATATTTTGGGTTTTGAACCTGTAGGTATCGACAGTATCGTAGAAACTACGGGGCTAAACTTGGGGCGCGTTATGTTATTATGTTCACAGCTTGAAATTAAGGGCTTTGCGAAAAAAATTCGCGGGGCGCAATATATAAAATCTTAGGATGTGTAGCAAATGTCTAAAAATTTGGTAATTTTGGAGTCGCCGTCTAAGGCGAAAACTATTCGTAAAATCTTGGGAAGCGCGTATAAAATAGAAGCGTGTGTTGGTCACGTTCGCGATTTGCCCAAAAGCCAATTCGGCGTTGATATCGAAAACGATTACGAGCCCAAGTATATTACGATAAGGGGAAAAGGCGATATTTTGGCAACACTTCGCAAGCAAGCTAAAGCCGCAAAAAAAGTGTACCTTGCCACTGACCCCGACCGCGAAGGTGAGGCAATAAGCTGGCATTTAATGCACGCATTAAAGCTTGACGAAGCCAATACCGAGCGGATTACATTTAACGAAATTACCAAAACCGCCGTAAAAAAAGCGTTAAAAGAAGCCCGCTCTATTGACATGGACTTGGTTGACGCACAGCAAGCCCGCCGCATTTTGGACAGAATCGTGGGATACCGCATAAGTCCCCTACTCTGGAAGAAAGTGAAAAAAGGTACAAGCGCAGGGCGTGTGCAGTCCGTCGTATTAAAATTGGTTTGCGACAGAGAAGAAGAAATTGAACAGTTTATCCCTGAAGAATATTGGACAATGGAACTGGAACTTGAAACAAAAATCGGTAAGCTTACAGCCCGTTACAGCGCGGGCGATAATGATAAAGTCGAATTGAAAACCGAAGCGGACATAAAAGAGCTTACCGCAAAGCTGAAAAAATCCGAGTTCAGCATAAAAGAAATCAAGCAGGGAACGCGCAAAAAAAAGCCGCCCTCGCCCTTCACAACAAGCACACTGCAACAGGAAGCCAGCAAACTTTTCGGCTATGCTACGTCCAAAACTATGCGCGTTGCACAGCAGTTATATGAAGGCGTAGACATTGCGGGCGAAGGCACGGTTGGGCTTGTTTCCTATATCCGTACAGACTCTATGCGTCTTTCCGACGAAGCCTACGAAGACGCCGTTGCCCATATAAAAGAAAACTACGGCGGCAATTATCTGCCCGAAGAACGCCCGCAGTACAAAACCAAGGGTCGCGCACAAGACGCGCACGAAGCCATCCGCCCAACAAGCGCGGCGCGTAAACCCGACGAAATAAAAAAATCTCTCACAGGCGAGCAGTACAAATTGTACAAACTGATTTGGGAGCGTTTTTTGGGTAGCCAAATGCAAGCGGCTGTTTATGATACGCTTGCCGTAAAAATTTCTGCAATCAACAGCAAAGGCGAGATAGTTCTTCGCACCGGCGGCTCCGTTCTAAAATTCGACGGATATCTTGCCGTGTACAGCAAAAACGAGGACTCCGAAAAAGACGTTTCTATCCCGCCCCTTTCCGAAAACGAAAAACTTTCCGTAAAAGAGTATATTCCCGCGCAACATTTCACCCAGCCGCCCCCGCGCTTTTCCGAGGGTACGATGGTTCGCACCATGGAAGAACTCGGCATTGGCCGCCCGGGAACTTTTGCCCAAACCATCACAACCTTGATGAATCGCGGGTACATTACAAAGGAAAGCCGCGTTCTATACCCCACAGAACTTGGCGAAATCATCAACGATATCATGAACGAACACTTCACCGACATCGTAGACGCAGACTTCACCGCCCGCATGGAAGGCGACCTTGACCTCATAGAACTTGGCGAAATGGAATGGAAAAACATTGTTCGCACATTCTACCCGCCCCTTGCGGAAAAAATAGTTGAAGCCGAGGAAAAAATCGGCGACATCGAAGTAAAAGACGAAGTAACCGATATCATCTGCGAGCATTGCGAGCGCAACATGGTAATCAAATTCGGACGCTTTGGCAAATTCCTTGCCTGCCCCGGCTTTCCCGAGTGTCGCAACGCCAAGCCCCTCTTTGAAGATGCGGGCGTTGCCTGCCCCCTCTGCGGCACAGACAAAGAGGGCAAAGTAGTCATTAAGAAATCCAAAAAAGGCCGTAAATACTTTGGTTGCGACAAATACCCGGATTGCGATTTCATCTCTTGGAACCTTCCCACGGGCGAAAACTGCCCCGAGTGCGGCGAGTACCTAGTCGAAAAAGGCCGCAAAAAGCGCGTGATTGCGTGTTCCGCGTGCGCCTACGCCATCGAAGCCCCGGAACGGGAAGAGCAATAGGGGGCCGACCAAATCATGAAATATCAAAGCTGTGCAATGATTGAGCAATGTCATTTATATTTTAACGGTACGATTACATCCCAAATTCCATATTATATTGCGCCATGTTGCGTTAAGGTAAATCCACCCGCGATTGGTTTTGGCGACACCCCTGACGACACAATAAGATTATTCATGTTGATTCTTGAAGCAATAAAAAAAGAAAGCAAAGCTCTTTCACGGCTAAGCAAACAAGAAGCAGACGAGCAACGAGTGTATACAAAACCTTGCGCCGATTGCAAACGGTTTGTGTTAGGCGACTGGAACATTCACGATGGATTAATTCATTATGTTAATATTTCCCCATATCCGTCACCATGCAATAGCAAGTGTACTTATTGCAATTTTTATAGTTGCGGCGGAACAATTCCGTTTGCTAAAGACGAGTTCCGAACGCATCCGGTTATTTCAGCAAGCTACGAAAAAATGTTTGACGCAATCAAACACGCGCTTGATAACGGCATGATTGCCAAAAACGCGCCGTGGCAGGTATCCTGCGGAGAAATTGCAATACACCCATATAAGGAAGAAATATACGAACTTACACGCGGCAAAGACACAACTTATCTAACAAACTGTTTTATTTTTGACATGGCAATAGCCGATGAATTATCTAAGAATCCCAACGTTAGGATAAGTTTTTCCATTGACGCGGGCACAGCGCAAACATGGCACAAAATAAAAGGCGTGGACAATTTTAACACGGTCAAAACAAATCTTACAAAGTACTGCGCATTTTGCCAAACGCCCGAACAAATAATGCTGAAATATATAGTTCTGCCCGGTGTAAACGATGACGCGGCAGACTACCTTCCCGCAATTGAAATAATGAAATCGCTTTCGCTTAAACGGCTGGAGGTGTCTCGTAATTTCAATGCTCCGTACAAAGATGAAGCGGACAGAGACAATACCATGCGTTCGGTTGCGCGTCTTGTGGCAATGCTTAATGCCAATGATATAGCGGCAAGCCTTCACCATTCGTTTTCAGCCGCAGACCGCGAAAAGATAGATATGTATACTACTGAATTTAATCAGTAGCGGTGAACCACATTGAACCAATTTATAAACCCGTCGGGGTTTAGGTAGCCCAGTGCGACATACCAAACCAACAGCAACATCACGCAAATGCCTATCACGGGCATTTTCTTTTTGAAAATACGAACGATGCACAGAATAATCACGGCGGCAAGGTAGATGATAAACCATGCGGAAATAAGGCGAAGCCACGTCATGCCGAACGCGTCGATGTACAGGTTTAGGCGCACCGCGCCGGAAACAAGCATTACGCCCGTAAGCGCGAGCAGCGTTACCAGTAAGCCCAAGTGAAACTTAGCGTAGGGGCTTGAACTTTCCGGCCCGCGCCACAGGAATATCCCGAAGATAAGCAAATTTATTGCGCAAACGATAACGGTTTGGGCAAACCCTTCGCGGGCGTATTCGGCAAAGGTCATTCCGGCGGGCAATCCTGCGCGGGCGAAAAGGTAGGTAAATTGCACGGCGCAAAATAATGCGTACACGAAAATTACACTGCCAAGCACAATTCCCGAAATCACATTGTCAATTCTTGCGGGGTCGTCAAAGGTTGCGGTTTCGTTTTCGCCAAAGCCGATGTTCCACAGAAACGAGTAGAACAGCCCAAAAGCAATCGCAATTACAATGCCGTGGAACACAATTGATGTGAAACGCATCCGCCAAAAAATTTGGCTTACATAGTGCCCAAAAACTTGGTCGGCACCCATCAACAGCGGGATAATGAAAATCATCATGAAAAATACGATTACGAAACCAAGTATGGCGCGTTTTAGGACGGGTCTGTTTTCGTTGGAAACCAAGGACGCAGACACGCCGAAAAATTCACCAAGCCCCGTAAACGGCTTAACAAACCAGCCCTCGAACCACGCAAGTACCATGCCCCGCACCGCGCCGTCAAAACTTTTCCACGAAAACGAGTGCGCCGTCCATTGAGCGTGCGCCATAAGCACGGCGGGTATCACGAAAAACGTAATCGCGCCGAACTCAACATTGCCCCTGTCATAAAAAATGAAATTCCAAATGCCAAGTGCGGCAACACACGCCACCACAAACCACAACACGAAATCTTTTTTCACGCGCTTCCAGAAATATGCGTAAAACAGTCCAAGATAACACAGCCAGAACGCAGCATTTATAAGACCCCACCAGTTTGCGCCCACATTAAAATGCTTAGAGTCCAAAAAAAGATTGTTGAACAAAATGCGATTAAACAAAATTGCAATCAGCAATGCCACGGGCAGAAGAATTTTCTCTGCCTTGCTGTATTCCTTCGCCGTATTCGTGTTAAGTTCCCAAGTTTCAACGGCATTGTTTTGTTCATTCATTTTCTTCATCCTCTCTGTATTCCAAAATGTCGCCCGGTTGGCATTTTAGCTCTTTGCACAGGCGGTTTAGTGTTGAAAACCGCACCGCTTTTCCCTTGCCCGTTTTCAAAATTGATAGGTTGGCTTGCGTTAAATCTATGCGCTCGGCAAGTTCGGTTAGGCCAATCTTGCGCTTCGCCATCATTACGTCCAAATTAATCACAATCATTCCGCTCCCTCCTATATCGTAAGTTCGTTTTCCTCGCGGAAAACAATCGCCTGTTTAATCAATGCCGCCAGCGTAAATGCAAAAAGCCCGCTGCCAATCATAAAAAACGCACCCGCCAAAATAACGATGTTTAAAAACATAAAATTCCACCCGAAAAACGCCAGAGAAAGCACAAAAAATATTACACCAATACGGTAAAGTGCCTTCACGTTTCGTATAACAAACGGCTCTTTTGGAATGGAATTGAGCATAAAAATCATCTCCATTACCACCCACAAACACGGCACTGCAATAGCCATCAAAAACGGCAGAACAAATGCCCTGTATTCTGCAAGCAAAATCGGCGCGTTGCGAAACACCCGAAACAATGTGTCAATCGTAAACGGCAACGTAACCGCCCCAACCAACCCCACAACAAATGCCGCATACAACGCGTATTTCAAAATGCGGCTTACAACAGGTTCTTTCATTTTAAATACCCCTTCCGTGGTTCGTTTTTTTAGACCTGTTCGGCTACCCCGCAACGCCGCCTTTGCGGTCAATTTCCCGCAATCTTGCGTCGCAAAAGACCTTGCGTACCTAAAGGTACGCGGCGGCTTTCGCTCCTTATCTTGCGGAAAATTGCCGCGCAAATTCGGCATTACGGGATAGTCGAACAGGTCTATTATATTCCTGCAAAACATGAATGTCAACAATTTTTTATCGTTTTACAATAAATATGTATCGTGTTTCAAGAAATATTGTGCTTTTTTTCCACACGGGATATAATTGAAAATATGAACATACAATTATTCACCACGCAACTAAATCAGCTTTTGCAGGCGAATTTGCAAGCCAACACAGAGCCGCTGGACGGGGTCTGTGATTTGTTGCGCAGTCATACGGCGGCAAGCGTGTGCATTCGTGGGCGAGACGGCGCGATTCTTGCGGAAATTCTGGCAGACGGCAACGCTACGACCGCGGAAAAGACCGACGTGAAACAAACCGACGAACAAACCCTAACCCTCGGTTGCATTACGCTTTGCCGTAGTAAAAACGCATTCTCGGAAGAAGAACGGCTTGCCGTAAATATCGCGCTGTGCGTGTGTACGGTTTTAATCCGCCACAGGGAAGAAACGGCGTCTGCGGAGAAGCAACGCCGTGCAAAAGCCGTCCGTTCAATTATAAACTCGCTATCGTTTTCGGAATTGGAGGCGGCAACGCAAATATTTGCCGCGCTGAAAAACAACGAGGGGCTTCTTGTTGCGGGTCACATTGCAGACAGGCTTAGCGTTGCGCGTTCTGTGGTTACGGGTGCGCTTCGCAAACTGGAGGGCGCGAACCTTATCGAAACACGTTCCCTTGGCATGAAAGGCACATACATACGTGTCAAAAACACGCTTCTTACAGAGGAATTTGCAAAGCTATAGCCGCCCCGCCGCCCCAAACAAAAAAGCCCCGATTAAAGGGCTTTTTCAAAGCAAAACTGCAATTAAGCTTTTGAGGTATGTTTTCGTATACATTCTTGCAATTTTGCGGAATCAACAGGCTTACATAAGTAATCATTTGCGCCGCGCTGTTTCATTTCGTATTCCATTCTCTCGCTTACTTCCGTGGTGAGGAATACAACGGGGGTGTCTCTTGTTGCTTTGTTCTCGCGGATGGTAAGTAAAACTTGGAAACCTGTCATCTCAGGCATATAGTAGTCGAGTACAATAAAATCGACATGATTCTTTTCCAAATACGCCAATGCATCCTTGCCCGATTTAAATGCGTGAACATTGCAACGTTCTTTCAAAAACGATGCGATTTCTTTACATACGGACGGCTGGTCGTCTACAACCATAACTTCAAGATTTTCCATATTTCCCAACTCCTTTTGTATATTCTTTGTCCATTGTATTATTATTTTGCGTATTGTGCAACGATTAAAGCATTTAATTTGCATTTTATTTCATAAAACGTTAATTTAACCATTGTGCTAATCAGTAAGATATTGTAATATAAAAGACATATTTGAAGATTTATAATCCGGAGGGGATAATTAGTGCGTAAACTCATTAATGAAGATTTGCAAAATTGCGTGGGGTGTAACCGCTGTATCCGCGTTTGCCCAATTAGAGGGGCAAACCATGTTTACAACGACGAGGGGCAAATTAGAGTTTCTATTAATGGCGATAAGTGTATCGCCTGTGGCTTTTGCCTTGATACTTGCCGCCACGAAGTTAGAGACTACGAGGACGACACCATGCAATTTTTGGACGACCTTAGAAGGGGCGAACCAATTTCCATTATGGCGGCACCTGCTCTTTATGTAAATCCGAAAGGTGGGCGGCTTCTTGCTTGGTTAAAGCAATTGGGTGTGCGCAAAATATATGACGTATCAATCGGTGCGGATATTTGTACTTGGGCACATATCAGATATATCGAGCAAAAAAAGCCCAAATCAGTTATTACGCAACCCTGCCCTGCTATTGTGGATTACATCCTAAAATACAAACACAGCATTGTAAAATATCTTTCGCCGGTACACAGCCCCATGCTTTGCACCGCCATTTACATGAGGAAACACGGCAAAATAAACGACCGCATTGCCGCAATTTCGCCCTGTATTGCAAAATCTCACGAATTTGAGGCAACCGGTCAGATTAAATACAACGTAACGTTTAAGCGGCTGTTTGAGTACGTTCAAGAAAACGGTATTGAACTGCCAAGCGTTCCTGCCCAATTCGACCACGAAGATACCGCGTTCGGGCGGCTGTTTTCCATGCCGGGCGGGCTGAAAGAGAACATTCAGTTCTATTTCGGAAACGGCTTGCGCGTAGACCAAGCGGAAGGTCACGGCATAGTATACGAAGCCATCGACGCTTTTGCGAAGGAAAGAGAAAGTAATCTGCCTACCATTTTTGACGTGCTAAACTGCGGCGAGGGTTGTAACCTTGGTACCGCCGTAACGCACGATGTCAGCCGTTTTGAAACCCACGCCGTCATGGACAGGGAGCGCAAAGACGTTGCCGAAGCGATAGACTACGACAGCTACGTACAGCTTCTTTCGCATTACGACAAAACGCTTAGCATGGGCGATTTCATTCGCACATACAGGCAACACGCCGTTAGCAACCGCCATCTTAACGAGGCGCAAATTGAAGCGGGTTACAAAGCCCTGCACAAATCCACAGACCGCCAACGTACCTTCGACTGCGGCGCGTGCGGTTGCGATACCTGCCACGAAATGGCGGAAGCCATTGTTATGGGCGACAACATCCCCGCAAACTGTATCCAAATGCTCGTAGATGAAATCAAAAGCGTATTGGAAATCGCGACATCAAACGTCGGCAGCGCGAACCTTCTGCTGGAGGATATCGCCAGCATCAAATCCAAGTCCGCAGAAATTTCCGAGTGCATGGCTACCCTCAACGACGGTTTCTCCAAATTCAAAACAATTTCCTCCAACATCCTCTCCATTGCTATGTCAACCAACCTTGTAGCCCTTAACGCGTCCATTGAAGCCGCACGCGCAGGCGTTCACGGAAAGGCCTTCGCTGTTGTTGCCGAGGAAGTTCGCGCACTCGCTTCCAAGTCCAAAGTTGTGGTTTCCGAATCCGATGCCATTTCCGACTCTGCCCTCGCCGCCATCACAGACGTAAACGAACTTATCGACAGCATCGCGGAAAACTACGACAAGGCTCACATTTCCATCTCCATAATGAGCCAAAGTTTGAATGCAATTATTGACAGTATTCAATAAAACAAAGTTCGCGGGGGCTTTGCCCCCGCGAACTTATTACATAAGAGGGGTGTGGATATTAAAATGGATACCCAAGACAACCGCGAAATCATTTTTTTGGTGGACGATTCTGAGTTTAATTTGGAGATAGCCGATAATATTCTGCACCATAGCTATACAATATACAAAATTTTGTCCGGCAAAATATTGTTTAATTTGCTTAGTGTGCTTACTCCGGACTTGATTCTGCTGGACATAGAAATGCCGGAGATGGACGGGTATTCCATTATAAGAAGACTGAAGGACGACAGCGTAACCTCACAAATTCCCGTAATTTTCTTAACGGCTACGGGGGACAGGGAGAGCAAAACAAGGGCACTGCGCGAAGGTGCTGTTGATTATATTACAAAACCGATTAACCCCGATGTACTTAAAGCGCGTGTGGAAATCCACCTGCTGTTAAAAAGGCAAAACGCGGAACTGCAAGAGTCTGTGCGGAGTGCGGAGGTAGCAAGCAACGCCAAGTCGGAATTTATTGCCGTTATGAGCCACGAAATGCGTACGCCGCTTAGTGCCATAATCGGCTTTACGGAACTTTCGCTGGAATCGGACGGGCTAAGCAAAGAGTTGTTTTCAAACCTTATTAACATACGAAACGCGGGCACCACGTTGCTTAACATAATCAGCGACATTTTGGACATTTCAAAAATTGAAACGGGGAAATTTGAACTTATACCCGTGGAATACAATACCGCAAGCATACTAAGCGATGTATTATCGCAAAGCATTTTGTACAGCGCAGATAAACCGATAGAATTTAAGCTTACAATCGACGAAAAAATGCCTGCGCGTCTTTATGGGGACGAACTTAGGGTTAAACAAATCCTAAACAATCTGTTGTCCAATGCGTTCAAGTACACCCACGAGGGCGAAGTGGAACTTATTTTAGATTGCAAAATTGAACTCAATAATGTTTTGATTACCGCCATAGTAAAGGACACGGGAATTGGCATAAGCGAAGAAAATTTAGAAAGCGTTTTTGAGGACTATACACAGGCAGATATGACCGCAAACCGAGAAATCACAGGAACGGGGCTTGGTTTGTCTATTGCGCGGCGGCTGTCGAAACGGATGCGCGGCGGCATAGAGGTGGAAAGCGTACAAGGCAAGGGCAGTACGTTTACGATGAAAATTTTGCAAAAATTTGTTTCCGAAAAGGTTATCAGCCCTGAAGATATTTTAAGCCTTCAAAATCTGCGGTATGTAGAAAAAACAAAAAACCATACCAAACAGCCGCGCATAAAATTGCCGAACGCCCGCATTTTAGTGGTTGACGATGTGGACACAAACCTTGCAGTTGCCAAAGGTTTGTTGCGGCGTTACAGCATAAACTGCGACTGCGTAACCAATGGCGTTGATGCCATTTATGCCATAAAAAACAAAACCGCGCACTACGACGCAATTTTTATGGACCACATGATGCCCGACATGGACGGCATTGAAGCCACTAAAATCATACGCGGGATAGACACAGAGTACGCAAAAAACATCCCCATCATCGCTTTCACGGCAAACGCCCTTGTCGGCAACGAGGAGATGTTTCTTGCTAACGGGTTTCAGGCATTTATTTCAAAGCCAATCGAAATTTCCCGCTTGGATAATGTAGTCAAAAAGTGGGTAAAGCCGGATAACGCAACTGTCGAAATACACGAAGAACCACCCCCCCTTGCGGTAGAGCCAAACAGGGATTTGATTCTTAACATGGATATCGAGGACATCGACATTGCCAAAGGTTTAGCGCGTTTTGACGGCGATGCCGAAACATATTTTAGTGTGATGCACACCTTCGCGCACAATGTTCCGCTAATTCTTCGCAAAGCCGAAACCGTAAACACCGCCGACCTCACAGACTACATCATCGCCGTACACGGCATAAAGGGCGCGTGCTACGGCATTTGCGCCGACACAATCGCAGACCGCGCCGCCGCCCTTGAAACCGCAGGGAAAGACGGCGATTTGGAATTTATCGCCGCAAACAATTCCCCATTTCTGCACAGCATAAGACGGCTTTTAACAGAAATAAATATCAACCTCGCAAAAACAGAAAAAGAAAAACAACACCGCGAAAAACCCTGCGACGAACTTCTCGCAAAACTCCTTGAAGCTTGCGAACGCCACGACATGAACGAAATCGACAACGTCGCCGCAAAACTAAACAGCTTCACCTACGACCACGACCAAGAATTAGTACAGTGGCTTGTAGCAATGGCAGAAGAAATGAACTATAACGATATCGCAGAACGGTTACGGGTTTGAAGCCTGCTCCATTATTCATAATGTGTCCACATACGTATGATTTTTACGACACCTTTGTAGAGAACGCCATTTTCGTCTTCTAGCATTGCGTCATTGGGCAACACATCGTACACGATACGGTGTTGTTTGTTTATCCTGCGTGAGTAAGAGCCTTTCATATCGCCTTGCAATTTTTCATACGCAGGGGGATATTGCCACGGGTTTTCAGATATGATGGAAAGAAGTTTTTTCGCGATTTTATCAAGCCCTGCGCGTTCAAGCAAGCGAGCATCTTTGTTCGCTTGGGGTGTATATTTTAGCTTATATCCCATCCCACGCTATCAAGGCATTCATCAATAGACATTGCCTTGCCTTCCAATATGGAGTCCTTCATTCCGGGTATAGATTGCAAATAGAGCGTCTCTATCATTCCATACCATTCATCTTGGTTCACCAACATAGCCGCGCCTTCGTCTGTGGCAATGGATATGGTATCACCTTTCCGAATGACGGTATCAAGAATGGTTGTAAAATTTTGTTGCGCTAACGCCGCAGTCATGTGACTCATGGCTCACCTCCTTAAAGCATTATACACGAAAACTTATACATTGTTTAGTATCGCGTGGAATGCGTCCTTGGGTTGGTTGTTGCTGTCGAACAGTAGCGGCGAACCCCATGAACGCCAGCTTCGCTTGTCGTTTAGCCCCCAGAAGGTTACGCGCTCTATGTGCGGGGAAAATTCGCGGTAGAGGTTAAAGAGGGCTGTGTACATTTTTGTGAGGTTTTGGGATTGCTCTGCGGTTAGGGGGTTGGCGGGTTCGGAAGAAGAACCATGTGTGAAATCCATTTCCGTGATGGAAATTTTCGCGCCTGTTTTTGTGAAGCTTTCCAGCGCGGCACGAATTTTGTCCACATTGGTGCAAATGTGGTTGTGATGGCTTTGCATTCCTATTCCCTCAATTAGAGGCATCCCGTCGTATTCGGGATGATTGCGCCACTGCTCGTTGATTTCGTTTACCATTTGCGGGATTGCAGTACACTTGTGGTCAAATTCTTCGTTGTACTCGTTGTAATACAGAACGGCTTTGGGGTCGTATTTCCGCGCAAAATAAAATGCATCAAATACATAGTCCGAACCGTGTTCGCCCTCCCCTGCCCCGTTTGCATACGCCAAAAACCAATGCCCAACAGCACGGGGATTGTCTGTTTCGCGCCTAATATAATCGCGCCAATTGCCCGTGTATTTTTCATCGCCGCTGCTGTCTATGAACGCCTCGTTTATCACGTCCCACGAATATATTTTTCCGCTGTACCGCCCAACATACGCCTTGATAAATTCTTCCATGTTCGCCTTGGCTTCCGCACGGGTAAGCGGCGAGCCGTCCTCTTTCATATTCAACCACGGCGCAGACTGCCCATGCCAAACCAGCGTATGACCTACCATAAGCAACCCGTTTTGCGCCGCCCATTCCACAATCCTGTCCGCCTCGCCAAACTCATACACGCCCTTCTTTGGCGTTACATAAACAGGCTTCATCGCATTCTCCGCCGTCGCCGCATTATAGTGATGCCGATATTCTTCCAACAACTTGGCATCTTCCAAGTCACACGGCGAAATAATATTCCCAATCTTAAAATATTCCTCAAACGTTTTACACAACGATGGTAAATTTGTCATGATTTTCTCCTTTTTTAAGACCTTGGGGCTCTGCCCCAAACCCCGCAAGCCTTTAAAAAGGCTTGACCCAAACTTTAAATTTTGACTAGTGATAAACTGCGTCGTAATTTAAAACCGCGCATTTGCGCGGTTTTAGGATAGGGGTCAAGGGGACTTGTCCCCTTGCAGGGGGCGTGGGGGACTCCGTCCCGCACGGTCTTCCCGTTATTGTTTTTCCAAAATCACTTCATAAATCGTAAGCGGGTTAATGCAGGTGGACTGTAGACGGAACCAACGGCGAGAACCTGCGGCCTCAAGGGAGGTGTAGCTGTCGATGAGGTGTGAGATTGAGAAGTTGCCGTTTTCGTCTGTGTCGAGGGGAGAAAGCCAGTTCCACGGGCTGTCTGCGCCGCCGATTAGACCTGTGTCACCGCCTTGTACATGGGCGTGAAGGGTTAGGATATAGGAATAGTTTTCAAAATCCCAATCAAAGACGTCTGTGATAAAGTCCACTGCGTTGTAGTTGCCTGTACGGTTTGTAATTTGAATCGCGTTGCCGTAAGGGCCTTCGACAATGGTGTATGTCGGCGTTCCCGCAGGGTTCAAAATTGGCGTGATGAATACGTTGCGGTATCCGCGTGTACCCGGTTCAAGTTGCTGAAACAGCGGGTCTGTGCTTAGGGAATAGACTACGTTTGCGGGGCGCGGCAAATCCGCGCTTGTGAATTGCGAAACCATAAATTCGTTGATATAAAGCTGATAGGCATTGGTATCTATGCGAATTACGCCGCACTCAAGACCGCCGCCAATCACTGCCGCCAGTGAAAAATTACCGTCGCCAACTTCGGCAGCAACAAACACTTCACCTGTTTCGCAGGTGATACTCACGTCCCCCGCGCCGCCAATGCTGCCGCTAACGGTTATCATATACGTGTTGTTTGCCAAATCCCAATCGAATGCGGCGGTAGAAATATCAAACGAATACCCGTGACCCGCACGGTTTGACATAGCAAGCGCGTTTGTTTCGTTCACGCCATAGCCCGTTACCGTCCACAGCGGAACATCCGCCCGCACGATATACGGCGAACCACCAATTTCGCTCGGTTCATCGCTCACTTGCGCGTTTTGCAAATGCGCATCCGTCGCAAGGGAGTACACAACCCCCGCAGGACGCGCTATAGGAACAACGCCCGTATCATCTTCCGCGCCGTTGGTTTCAACTGCACCATTTTCAGCTACATCTCCGCCTGTTGCGGGCGGCGCATCATTATTGCCGCCGCAAGCCACAGCAAACGCCAACAAAGCTACCAACATCAAAAACAAAAATTTATTTCGCATAAAATTCCTCCTATCATATCGCAACCCCAAAACCGCGCATTTGCGCGGTTTTGAGTTAAAGTTTTGATGAAACTTTTTTAAAAGTTTCCGGGGTTTGGGGCAGAGCCCCAAGGTCCTAATCCTCTAATTCGCGCCAACCTGCATATCATTGATGTCGTTTAAGAATGCATCCCAAACAAGCTGGGCTTCTTCAATGATTACAGAGGCCTCGTTTCCTGTCCAAACATTCCACGCAAACAGGTCGTTTAGGGTGTGACCAAGCCCGGGTAACATTTCGTGTGCGGGCATTACTTGCAGGTCGGGATTGCGTGTGAAGTTTGCCATGGTTTCGGTAACGGAGCGTGGGTCGCGGTGAACGTCACGCGCTTCAAAAATCCAATCGTCCGGGTCGTCATCTTCAAGCGGACGCACCCATTTTTGCATTGCAAACATGATGTTGTCTATTTCTTCCGCGCTGTAAAAATGCGGGATTACCATAATATCTTGGGAAACCCATGAATAGTGATGCGCAGAACGCGGGCCGCGTGGGAATGCAACAAAACCCCATTCATCCGCAAGCATCGGGAAAATTTCGCCCGCTACATAGTTGTTTGCAACACGCATCGCGCCTTGTCCGTCGTTAAACATTTGACGGAAAACGTCCCATTCGCCGCCAACATCTTCCTCGTGCATTGTAAGCATTTCGTCACGAAGCGATACAACCCACTCTAAAGTTTCGCGGAAAGCGTCTGTGTTTGTTGCGTTCACAAATCTGCCCGTGACAGGGTCTACCGTGGCAAACGCCGCACCGTTAGACGCCAACGCCGCATTAAGAAAATCTTGGTGGAATGTGGTTAAAGCCCATGTGTCCATTACGCCGTCGCCGTCCTCGTCACGGGAAAGGTGACGCGCCAAATCTGTAAATGTTGCCCACGTCCAGTTGTTGTCCGCTTGCAATTGGAAGGGATAATCCCGAGGGAAGCCCGCTTCTTCCAGCAAACGCTTGTTGAAATAAACGCCGCCCGCCATTTCAACGCCGTGCGCAAAACCATGCGGCATACCATCGCGCATGGTAACTTCCAATAAACTTTCGTTCCACTCAATACCATAATCGTCTTGGAAATGGTGCATTGGAATGGGTGCGAAAAGCCCTTGCGTGTGGTGCGTTGCAAACCACGTAGGCTCTACCGTCCAAATGTGGTAATTCCTGTTTTCACCCATAATTTGCTGCTGGATATCATCGCGTACATCCTGCCAGCTTCCGTATCTTACATAGCGAATTCTAAAATTGTAGCGTTCCTCCATTGCTTGTCTGTCGTCCCAACGCGCCCGTGCAGAAATGGAAACGTCACGGTCTGCGGTTTCCGTACATTCGTCTGCCCACCATGTTGCAATGTTGATTACCATACCTCCAAGGTCGCGCTCTGCGTCTGCCGCCGCGCCTCCGCCGCCGTTGCCAACCAGCCCCGGCTCCGCCTCGTTACCGCCTTCGCCATTACCGCCGCAAGCGGTAAACGCAAGTACAAATGTTGCAAGAATTGCAAAAATAAAATGCTTCTTCATTTTCATTCTCCTCTCTTTATTTTATTATAAAACCGAAAACGGTTTATAATTCCTATTGACTCTTCCGTTAGGGAAAGAGTTATGCTGTACCTAACTTCAAAAAGCACACAGGAGGTTTATCACAAGCACAAGAATCAACGATTATGCCTACCGCCTGTATGATGAAACAGCGGTAAAAAACCGGAACAGATTTTAATTTTGCGAAAACGCGGAGAATTTGGAAAACCAAATCTCGCAAATGGATAAAACATTACCCGCCGTTATGGTTGTAGAAATACCAACGTTCCGCGAAGTTATATCAAGCGGTGAAACCCACGAAGATTACGAAAAATTTTGGGCGTGGGGCAAAGAACACAGGCATATTTTTAAGGACATTCAAATCGACAACCGAAAAAACGACTGGGACGGCATTAACATTAAGCTGGACGAGACGGCACTAACGCATGGAAATTATTGCTGTGTTGAAGTAATCGGGCGCGTTATGAAAAGCGGAAACGATACCGTTCTTTTGATAAGCGTCAAACAATAATGCAAGGCGGTTACATTTTTATTCCGCTTTGCCCGATACTTTCAACAAAGAAGCGTTGTGCAACAAGATAAATTAAAATTATCGGAACAATGCCGATAAGCACGCCTGTCGAAATCATCGCCTCGATTAAAGCCAAATCGGGGCGCAAACCATGCGTACCCGTTGCGGCGGCAACTTGCTGGATATGGTGGAACGCAAATGTTTCGCCAAGGGCACTCATCTGCACCGCCATAACGCCGTATCCGCGCAGGAACATCGAAGTAAAAAACCCGTCCGTCCACTGCCAAACAAACGCAAACAGGAAGCACGAAACCAGCATTGGCACGGCGTCGGGAAGCATTATCTTCACGAAAGTTTTAAGTTTGCCGCAACCGTCCACCCAAGCGGATTCTTCCAGTTCTTTGGGCATATTGCGGAAATACTGGCGCAACATGAAAATGTAAAGCCCGTTGCGAAGCCCCATTGCCGTAACCGACAGCAACAAATACCCCGAAAGCGTACCCGTTAACATAAGCGGTTCGCCAAAAATGGAAAGAAGCCCGAAGAAATCAAAGAAACGGAAATTCAAAAACATGGGTACGCGAATAACCTGCGGCGGCACAAGCACCGTCAAAATAACGCAGGCAAACCAGAATTTTTTAAGCGGGAAATCGAACCGCGCAAACCCATACGCCACAAGGGTACAAGCCACAATTTGTAAAACGGAAACCAACGCCGTTATCCAAATTGTATTAAGCAACGAGCCGAAATATCCCGTCATGTATTCCCAAAGCTGAAACGGCGCGGTAAGAATGCCGCCGAAAGTGGATGTGTCAACATCAGGAGTGAAGCCGCCGTCTACCATTGCGCCAAAGTTTGGCCAGTAGTTCATGAGGTTTGCCGCCAAGCGATAATGGTCTGTGGTAGGCTCTCGCGGGATGGCGATAACCGTAGGGTCTAACAAGTCGTTCCGCGACATTATGCTGTTGGAAAACTGATGCAACAGCGGTTGCACAATAAGGAAGCACAACCCGAAAAGCAAAACGGTTGTGAAAATCCCGACTGCAATGCGCGAAACATCACGCTTCAACAGATAGTTGTCGTCCGTGGCACGATTACGCTCTAAATAAGCGGCAACGCGCCCCTGTTTTTTCTCTCTTTTCGCAACCCCGATATTAGTCATAATAATACACCAACCTTGAAATAATGAATCCTACAATGCCCAAAATTGCGGCAACCACCACGAAATATATCATTGCAATTGCAGAGCCGTAACCAAACCGCGCAAACGCCGTCATCTGCGTGTACACCATTTCCATAACTTCGCCGTCTGTGCGCACCATAAAGTCTATGATGGAATAAACTACAACCACCAAAATCATGGGGGAAATCATCGGGAAAGTAATTTTCCAAAAATTTTCCCAAGCTGTCGCGCCTTCAATGCTTGCGGCTTCGTAAATACTTGCGCTAATCGTTTGCAAGCCCGCAAGGAAAATCAAAATCTGGATACCGCTTGCCATCGCAATCGCGTAAATCTGGTTGATAATGTCAAGCACATACTGGAAGAAGTCCCCTATTCCCGCGCCGCCAACAAAGTTTTCCATCATATTCTCAATTACGCCCGTAACACCTGCGCGCATCGCGTTTTGCTCTTGAATTTGCGTGGAAACCGCTTGCAAAAGCGAGTTGTTGGTTTCAATCCCAACCAGCACTCCGCTCGCCAAAATCACAGGCAGAAAGAAAATTGCCCGCACCGCGCCACGTCCAAAAAATTTCCTGTTAAGCAAAACCGCCACAAACAGGCTGAACACAAGCACCGCCGGCACCAACGCCACCATTGCAAAAATTTCCTCCGTCATTGCCCGCGTAAATTCCGCATCAATGGTGAATGCGCGATTGATATTCGCAAGCCCCGTCCATGCCCAGCCAAAAGAATTGTTGGGCAAGTCCAGCCAAACATCCGAAAACGCCATCCGCACCGCCTGATACAGCGGGTACGCCATAAACGCCAAGAACCCCAACACAAACGGCGAGATAAACAAATACCCCGAAACAGCATTCTTCCCCGCCATTGTCATTCCGCGGCGTTTTTGAGGTTTTGATTTAGTCAATTGCGTCATCTCCTTTTTATTTAGAACCTCGGGGAAAACCTCGGGGACGCTGTCCCCGAACCCCTGCAATGGACTTCGTCCCTTGACCCTAACTTGAATCGCGCATTCGCGCGATTCGGTGATACGAGTCTGTTTATCGCTAGTCCATGTTAAAATTTGGGTCAAGCCTTTTTAAAGGCTTGTGGGGGTTCGGGGGCAAAGCCCCCGAGAACTTTTTATTCCAGCACTTCTGCAACGGTGAACTCTGCAACGGCGATTTCCCGCGCAAGGTTCTGTGGCGGGAAGCCGTGTCCCCATGCGTTAAATTCTTTTATGATGCGATACTGTCCTGTTGGGACAGTGCCGACAAAATTCACAAAATCGCGCTGTATTGTGCGAGATTCAAGAGGGGTGATTTGGTTAATAATCATTCCGCCTAGGTGGAAAAACGCGACTGCAAACGGTACTTCAAACCATTCGCCGTCCAGTTTTACCTCAATGGAAAACGGCATACCATACGTATATTGACGGTCAACTTCCTCCAGCACAAGTTCCAACGTGGGATTTTCGCGTGTGAGAATATCGTTTGTGGGGGTCATTGTTACGTTCGTGCTTATTTCCGTGATACGGGAACGGGAAAGCCGTGTTGCGTCCCATACGGGTTCGGGCGCGTCTTCCGAAGAAATAACGCTGAACGTGTATTGCGGATAAATATTGCCAAGCGTGTTAAACACGTTCATGGTAAGGGTTATGCGATAGTCGCCCGACGAAAGCGGTTCGTACAAGAAAATTTGATTTGCCCAATGCGTCCAGCCAAACTGCAACCCCATGTTTGCGTGGTCAAAAGGAATTGCGTGCCACGTGCCTTCTGCGTATACCGCCAAACTTACCGCCGTTGTGAGATAATCCTTGCCCGAGAGATTTTCTATATGGAAGAAGAGATATTCGTCCGTGTCGGTTACCTGTGTGCGCACAGAGTTTACGGCTGTCACCGTCAAATTGATATCCTCCAACCGCGCCGTACCCGTTGTTTCAGATTCGGGCGGGCGTTCCGCACCCGGTTCCGTCACCCAGAAATACGCCGTGACTGTTTCACTCATTTGCATCCGCTCGTTGAAAAGATTATCCGCAAACCGATACCGCCCCGTCGGCAGTGGATTGGGGAAATTTATTTCGTGCCGAACTTCATCATTTCCGCCAACAGCGGCAGGGGGAAGCCGCAACGGCTCTGCCCTTTCGGGAAGAAATCCCTCCAGCGTGTACCACACGCCGTCCAATTGCACCTGCAAGAATTCTTCTGCGCCAAACAACTTCGCATCGCTTCCCGACCGATTCACATAATACAGAACCAGCGTTTCGTCTTCCGTTGTAATTACGTTGTTCGGCACGGTTACACTATGACGATTGCCCTGTAAATTCTCGCGCACCAACTCATGCCCCGCCCATTCGCGGACAGGCGCATTCTGAATCTCGGTTGCCCCCGCCGTAACAGGACGAGTTTCCGCACACGCCGTGAACAAAAACATACACGACATAAAGGCAATTGCGTAAAAAATACGGTTAAGTTTTTTCATTTTAATCACCCTTTTATGCATACATAAGTTCCCGCTTCTTGGGCGTTGGAACTTCTCTGCCTAGTAGTTTTGCCGTCTCTATCCACTCTTGGATAATTACTTCCGTATTGCGTAACGCTTCCGCATACGTTTTACCATCTGCCATACAGCCCGCAAGTTCAGGTACTTCTGTTACGTATGCGTTATCGTCTTCGCTCCAAAATATATTTATTTGATATTTATAGATACAAATCGCCTCCCAATTTGTATTTTAATATTATGTTTCGGACTTGCTTAACCTGATAATCCTTAGCTTTGTTACCATTGGGCTGAATATTTATTATCTCCGTTACACCATCTTTGTAGTATATATGATGGCTTCCTTTCACCCGCCCTTGAAACCCCAATATTTCAAGGGCTTTACACAACTCACTAAAGAGTATATTGTTATCACTTTTACCCGAAAAAATCGCTAACAACTGCTTGTTAAACCGACCTACAAACCTACCTCACCACTTCATACGAACGTGCGCGAAGGTTAATGCCCGTGGGGGTTGCAAAGTCCGACATGGTGGTATTTACATAAACGCGGGTGCCGTCCTCGTAAACGGTGACGGTAATGCCGCCTTGCGGAGCGTTAAAAATTTGGTGGTCAACGATAAGCTGATTATACAAATGCCCAAAATTTTGCGCATGATTTGCGTGAAGCTGATTGGCAACATCAAACCACCGCCCGAATTCATTTGCGAAGTATCTGCGGTAGCGCGTAACAAGAAGGTCTGCCGTTGGCACGTCCATGAAGCTGAAGAACAAAGACGCACCCGACTCAATTGATTTAAGCAAATGGTATGAATTATCTTCCGCCAAGTTAATGGGGCGGCCTGCGAAAGGCACAAGCCCGTGCAATGCAATTTGGTAGAACGGAACCGCCGTGTCTGTTATGCCGAAGTTTTGGTCTGTAAGCGGCATTCCCGTAATGATATCCGCGAACGGCACACCATAAGAAAACCCGTAATTTAGCCAAACGCCCGTGCCGTTTTCCCGCAATTCGCTAAGAAAATCAACGCGCTTATTCATTGCCGCCTCGCGTGTGACGTGTCTGTCCTCGTTAAAATCGCCCGCAAGCGCGCTTGCCATACTGCGGAACGCGATATTGTTCACGCCGCGCCGTGCGGCATCATTTACAAAATTCCGCGCCGTGTTAATGGTAAATTCCGGCCGCGCCACAACAACGGGGTCTGCCATAATCATGCCCGTTCCCAGCGGCCCAAAGTATACAGAGCTGTAACCCGCGTGTTCCACAATTTCCCTGTTTGCTTGCCGTGCCGCGTCGCGCAAACGGCTGAACCCGTCAAAGGCTTCAATCCCGCGCATAAACATGAAATCGCCTTCGACATAGAACGTGAAATCCAGTTCACTTGCGGCGTTCACCATATTACCAAAACCGCGCCGCCCGCCAAGTTGCGAAATCAAATCCAAACTTGTAGGCACGGCATGGTCGATGGAATCGTTATGCGCACCACGCATTTTCACATGAACATTGCGCCAACCATGGTCGTGCATTTTTTCCATCATTTCCGCCGCTTGCGCGTAAGTTGTAAGCGGAAACGGACGGTCTACGGGAAAGCCCAAAATATGCTGCGGCGTAAGTGCCGCGCCCAAAATTTCAACCATTGCGGTAACAGGCTCGCTTACGCGTTCGCGCAACTGCGGGTAACGCTCTTGCAAAAACTCACGGTATGCGTGTGCCATACCCACATAGCCGTCACCACGCGGAATAACATATCTGATTACAATATCTTCATCGGGCAAATCCCACTCATGCATATACATGGAGTCGTTCGTGCGCCCCTGCACGTCCAGCGGCGTACCGTGAAGCAAACGGAAAATAGGATGCACGCGGCTGTATGGCGCACGAATGCCCGCAACCTCCGCACGGATTGAAGCATACGCCGCACCCTGTTCGATAATGCCCGCGAAAGTCGCGCCGTTTCTGTAAACGCCGAAAACGGGGAACGCCGTGCGGTTATCATGAAGCAGGTGTTCGCGAACAATAGCCTCGTCATGCCCAAAAACATTACTGCGATAAAGCCCCTGCGTATGCCGCGCCGATTCAAAAAACAGCAACGAACCCGAGCCGTCCGGAACAAAAAGATACCCGTCATCCTCTGCCCGCCCCGCGCCAAAATACGGCATAATCGTAAGCTGTGTAGGCATAAATTCGGTTACATACGTGATTTCACTCAGTGGAACGGTTACAATCAAATTGTTGCGGTCAAGCTCGAACCGCATAATCAAATTAAACGCAGCAGAATCAAGCTCTGTGGGAATATCAAACTGCGCCATATCCGCAGACCAATCCTCATATGTGTAGCCCGCGTTGCGCAAATTTTCCTGTACAATCAGAAGCCTAAAGTCAGGAACATCGGGACGAAGAAAATAAACCGCTTCGCCGTCAAATTCGTCTGCCCTAAACTCGTTAAGAACCTCGCGCTGATTAAAGCGTTCCATATTTTCGATAAAATACCTAAACCGCTCCGCCTCAATAACACGCGGAACAATAAATGTCTCAGGCACGTCACCCACCGTAAACCTGACTTCCAGCACCTGATTATCAATTACCTCATGCTCAAAAGTCCCGTTCCGCACAGAAAATCTGTACGCGTCAAACGGTTGCCCCGTTCCCGTGCGTCTTTCAAAATCCAACACAAACAGGCTTTGCGCAAAAAACCGCTCTATCGCCGAAGTATCGGGGTCATACGCAACGCCCGGCGGCGTTGAAAACCATACATTGCCCGTCCTCTGCCCATTATTCAACTCATACAAAACAATCTCCGCAGTCTCCGCCAAGAAAACCAATTCCAAGTCCTCGTTGGAAATCCTCGCGTCGCCCGTATCGCCGCCCTCGCCAAAAATAGTATCAGGCGTAAAGCCCCCTACCCTTTCACGCGTGGCACAGCCCGCAAACGCAAACAAAATTATCACAAGAAAAAATAATTTTTTCATACAATCACCTCTTATTAAGGATAAGACCGTGGGGGTTTCACCCCCACCTCCCCCACAAGGGATTTCATCCCTTGACCCTATCTCTGAAAATCGCGTACGCGATTTTCAAGTTAAAGTTTTGATGAAACTTTTTCAAAAGTTTCCGGGGTGTGGGGCAGAGCCCCGCGGTTTTTTTCGTTTACCCTCGCCGCATTCTAAACAACGCCTCTTGACCGAGCGAATAGAAATATGCGATGCCGTCACTTACGACTGCGAAAAACATTAGGAAGATGAAAACCATTATTCCCATGGCGGCAAGGGATAGGATTGTTGTTATTACCGCCTTGCCGAAAGAGTAGTCGTGAATTTGCTTCATCGCGCACAGGATTAAGAGGTAGAACCAGTATTCACCGATGTACCACATCAAAACGAGAATCATCATTTCGTCATAGGTGACGACGTGGCTTAGGGGGGTGAGAATGGCGCGGATTATTAGCTGAGGCACCATTGCGTAAGCGTACCCCATATAGATATCGGAAATGCGACCCTTGCCGTCAAACAGGGTGGTTAAGCACCAGTTGGCAAGCGAGAATAAAAGCAGTGGGCCAACAATATTCATTACCACGAAAACGGAGCTAAATGTTTCCATGTTTATGTTAATGAAGGTGAAATTTGTTTGCGTAAGATAAACTATTTGCACAAGCACAAATAAAACCACGATTGTATGCGCCGCCGCCATACTGCCGCGCTTTTCGTGAATCAAATCCCAAAAGCCGTCAAGCGGCCTACGCATTGTGTACAAGGAATAGCGCAAGGATGCTAAATAATTTTTGAACCACAAAGCAGTGGAATTGGGTGCGCGCCCTGCACGCTTTTTTATCGCTGTCATGACTCCATAATCTCCTTCCGCACTTTAATTACTTTTTTTACCACGGGCGGTACAATCATTATTACACCAAGCCCTAAAGCGAACATCCAAAAATGCTGTTCCATCCAAATTCTGCGGTAGAAACCGAAAGCCCGTCCGTAATTCCGCGCATCGTTTTGCAAACGGAAATAGCGCATGGCGCGGCGATAGTCGCCCTGACGCAAAAGCGCACGGGCAATTCCGGTATTCGCAAGCCCGAAATTACCGTTAATACGCAACACTTCGTTCCAAACGTCATAGCTTTCCGCATACAATCCGCGATGGTACATATCAAGCGCGTAGTTGATTAACGCGCCATATTCCGTGAGGTCGAAGCGGGTTAGTGCGGCAAAGTTGCCGCCGATTCCGCCGTCCAGCGCAAACAGCGTATGCCCCATGCTGTCCAGCGCGGTTGGGAACGTGAAAAATCCTTCGCGGTTGCCCGGCCCGCCCCAAACATAAAGCAACTGCCCTTGCGTATCATACGCAAACAGCCTCCCGCGATTACGGTCGAAGGTTATAAACGTGCCGTTCGGCAAGGCGGTAACATCTATAAATTCACTGGGACCACTACGGTCCGCACCCGTTCCCCACCACAAATCGCCAATCGGATATTCAAACCCGTTACGAATCATAACGTCGTCGCCCATTGCGTTAAGCCGCGCAACGGGTTCAACGCCGTAACTTGCCGTTGTTACAAAAAGGAAACCTTCATGGTCGATTGTCACATTGTTGTATTCCACGGGTACGTTAAGCAACATACGCTCGCGTTGCTCTTGCGTGGCAATAAAACGCCAAAACCTATCAATTATGTTTACATCAACAGGCGGCGCACCCATGTACCCCGCGAAAACGCCGTAGCGGTCAAACTCCATCAGCCCGCGATTTATATGCCGTGTTTGCACAAAAATCCGACCGGAAAAATCTACCGCAACCTTGCTCGGAAGAAAGTCGCTGTCCGCCTCCAAAAGGCTGGGACCTTCGCCCGGGTCGAAAATAAATACAACGCCCTCCGAATCCGCACACCGCCGATAATTCCCGGGATGACGAATTTCCGTAAGAACTTCCCAATTCTCGTTTACGTGCAAAACACGCTGGTTATTCGTGTCCGTAATCCAAATCTGCCCGCGATTAAACGCCCAATCCGAAATATAAATCCCGTGCGGATTATTAAATCCGCTTGGCTCTCCGTCGGGCATAATCACATGGTCTATGATATCGAAAACCCTATACTCGGCGTTATTTTCGCCGTAAAATTCCAAAATAACAATGCGGTTGTTTCCCGAATCCACCACATAAAGCAAGTTCCGCCATTCGCCACCCAAATAGCCCTGCCAAACGTGCAAATCCTGCGGAGAACGCCACGGCCCAATGCTTTCGCCGTTAAAATACAAATGCTGTCCCAAAATATACGCACTAACGCGATACGCGTCCGGCGACGGAATTGGCACATTCCACTCGTTGTACGTGAAGGTGTAATTTGTAGGCCCCGTTGCAGAAAACGCAACAGAGGGGAAAGCCCCCGCAAAAAGCATACCCGCCAAGAAAACACTTATAAATTTTTTAACCATATAATCACTCCCGAAACTAGGATTTAAAATTAATGTTTTATTAATTGCCGCTTTTTTTCTTCACTTGCAACAAATTCTTTCAGTCTTTGCAGTTCGTTATCATCTATTAAAAAATCGCCGGTTTCGTGCTTCTGTTCTGCGTTAGGCGGCACAATAATTCTTATCGCATATCCGTTTTTTAGCCGCTCGGCATATGGGTTTTTTCTAAGCGTTGAAAGGTCGTAGGGCGGCAGTTCGCCGTCTTCTGTTACGGCATAGGATTCATTTACCATGACTTACCTCCGCTTTCATATAGTTTACGTTCTTTTTTATTGGCTTTCCGTGCCGTAATTATCCGTATCTTATCATCATTTTCCCTGTAACAGTGACACACCATCAAAATTCGCTGATACTCGCTTCGTCCTATTATGATAAACCGTTCTTCGGCTTCGTTGGTATGTGCATAATCGTCAAACATTATCGCATTGTTATCCTTAAACACCGTTGCCGCTTCTTTGAACGCTACACTGTGTTCTTGGATGTTATATTCATTTTTGGCATCGTCCCACTCAAACATTTCTTCAAAATTCAACTTGCGTCACTCCTCAGTCGCACGACCCATGTAATACAAAATTATCAATATCAATCCCGCCCATTTTGTCAACAACGTAGACATATATATTTTTTGCCGTTTCAAACATGGCGTTGATATCTTTACAGTGGAAGGTAGCCTTTATCATTTCAACAAAATATAAATCATTATGAGCCGCCAATCCGTATTTTTTGAAGTACCCATCATCTGTAAGCCATTTGTACAGCTTGTGATAACTTGGCACAGGCGAACACGTATATCTCGAATATAATACAAATGCGTTTTGCACAAAACTGAAGAATTGCATTGTAAAACCAGGGGTTTTGTTTGAATATGCTCTTTGCAGTTCGTCATGCGCATCCCACAAAAGGTACAGCCCCATATACACATCGTACCCGCTCATGCTTGGAAATTCCGTGGTCATTTTTTGCTTGCAGTAATCTATAATTTTGTCGGCGGCGGCGTTTCTGTCTAAAATAACTTTCCCGCCAAGTATCATGTTTATGTCTATCAAGTCGGCGTTACCGTAGCATTCATCAATATGCTTTTTCACTTGCCGTACAGGGTTAGCAAAATACTCAACGAGCAATCCGTCTACCATTTTGTTGCCGCGTTCACGCCATTTAACATTGTCATTCAAAATTATGAACAAATCAACATCCGAAAACTCATCTGCATTACCTGAAGCGTGGCTTCCCGTTAAAAATACGCTTTCGATATCATCCGTAAATTGCCACGAGTCAATGAACTTTTTTGCCGCCAACTCCCATTTTTCCACACTGCTCACTTCCCCCGGGCGAAATAACTTGTATGTCTTTTGCTTTCAGCATCTCCGGTATTTCCGGTTTTGGGTTTTCGGAGAAATAAATTCTGTCTTTTTCTGTATCTATGAAAAATTTGAAATGATCAATCACGTTAAGCCCGAGTATATCCATGTCGGTTATTAGATGGGGTACGGCAACTTTCACACCGGTAAGACGCCGCCCGCCAACTACCATGCCGGGGATTTCTTTTAAGTCTGCCAAGCATTCCCCTGAAAAACCCGCCAACGATATATCCGACTGTATGGTGTATCGGTCAAGGAAGCCAAATTCTTGGGCTGTGACACGGGATATAACGGTTAAAAATGCGCCTGTGTCAAAAATAAAATCAATGATGTCGTTTGCATAACTGTCGAACTCGTAAAATGCGGATACACGCAAGTGATAATGCCCGTCGTCTTCGTATATCAACTCTTCGGAAGAAGCATATCCGCCGTTATGCATTCTCCTTCTCCGAAAACCTTAGTGCAGAAATGAACCCACGATTCGGCAAAAGGCTTAACCCTACACGCTGTACGTATTCATCTGTTTTGTACTTTTTGTAAATACCGTCCCCTGTACCGTCATACGGCCTTGCGCCGATAACAACGGGTATTCCGCTTACAATGCCGTTGTATTCATCAAGCTCCGTTTTCACCAAGTAGACCCAGTATCCCTTGTATAACCTTCTGATTTCGTCAATAGGCAACGGGCTTTCGTGGTCTAACAGTTTATACGTTTTTTCCAAATTGCTCACTCCTTAATGCCGGAACTAGCCATGGTTTTCAGGATATTACTTTGCGCAAAAATGAACAACGTGATTGGTACAAACATCATTACAAGAATTCCCGCCGCGTTTACGCCCGCCCGTGCCACGTTTGGGGCGTGAGGGCTGCCTATGATTTGCGTGATTGCAAGGGGAAGTGTTTTCAATTGCTCTGTGTAGATAAGAAGTGCCTGCGGGTTGTTCCACAACGCCTGTACAGAGAAAATCATCGCGGTAAGTAATGCGGGTTTTACCAGCGGCATTACGATGCGCGAGTAGATAAGCCATTCGCCCGCACCGTCAATTTTTGCGGATTCGATAAGCGACATGGGAACGGTATCCATAAATTGCTTTAACAAGAAAAACCCAAGCGGCATTCCAAACGCGGGAATAATAACCGCCCAGTAAGTGTCAATCCAACCCAAGTTCGCCAAGATAAGAAAGTTCGGGATTTGCATAACAAACCCGTTAAACATAAGCGTTGTGATAACCAGCCCAAAGAAAAACTTACTGCCGGGGAATTCATATTTACTTACCGCATACGCACCAAGAGACGCAACAAACAAGTGACCTACAGTACCCGCTGCAGTTATAAAAACCGTATTAAAAATGTAGCGCGAAAACGCAACCCACGAACGCGACATGATAATAAACAAGTCTTGCAAGTTGCCCATGGTTGGGTTAATAACCCACAAATTTGGCGGAACAATAAATATTTCGTCCAGCGGTTTGAATGCATTATTTATAGCAAACACCAACGGGAACGCAAAAAACGCACCAAAGAACGCAAGAATAACCCATATGAAAATATCCCCGCCAAGAGAGCGGTTTGGTTTCCGCACTGCGCGCGAATTTTTTTTCCGTCTTTTTGCAACGGTGTTGCCTTGTCTGATGGCTTTAACCATAAGCTATCTCCCTATCGTGCTGATAAATTTTCCAACCAAAATTTTCGTGTAAATCATCGTAAGGAACAAAATTGTCGCAATTGCAGACGCATATCCCATTTCAAAACGAATCGCGCCGTAGTCTACCAAATGATTAACAATGGTATGAACCGCGTAGTCCGTTGACGGGAAGCCCGCCAAATTCTGCGTAACCTCACCAACGGCAAAGCTTGCCATAATCGCCATAACCGCACCGAACATAAGCATTCCCTGCATATTCGGCAACGTAATGAACCACAGTTCCTGCCAACGATTTTTCACGCCGTCCACCAGCCCTGCTTCATACAAAGATTCATCAATGGTGGAAAGCCCCGCGATAAATGCTAAAAAGCCCGCGCCAAGACTCATCCACAGCACAACCACAATAATTACGGGCATCATATAATCCGTATCCGTAAGCCAAAGATTAGGCTCGTTTATAATCCCCGCATTAATCAGAATCGCATTAAGATACCCGTTTGCGTCACCCATAAAGATAATCGCCCACACAAGAAATGCCGAACCCGCAATCGTTGGCGCGTAGAACACCAGCGTTACAAACGCACGAACAAAACGCGGCAACTCATTTATAAACCACGCAAACAAAAACGCACATATATACCCCACCGGCCCTGTAATAACCGCCAAAATAATCGTATTCCGCAAGGCTATAAGAAATATATCGTCCGACAAAAACAAATTCAAATAGTTTTGAAAGCCTATAAACCTCGGTGCTTCCAACACGTTAAAATACGTAAAACTAAGCCCCAGCGAAACCACAACCGGCGCAAGCGTAAACGTGGCAAAAACCAGCACAAAGGGCAACATAAACAGATAAAGCACCTTATGCTTTTTCATTTCCTCCCAAGTATGCGCCCGCATTGCACGTTTTTTTGCGCGGTATCGCTGAAATGGCGTGGAATTTGTATCCTTACGCGGTGATGTTAGTGCTGCCATTGTGTAACCTCCCTAGCATTGTCACTTATCGGATTAGCGTGTATATCCACCTGTTGTAAATTTTTCAACGTATAAAGTGGCGAAATATCACTTATTTGATTGTCGCTAAGTGACAACCATGTAAGGTTTGTTAGTTCGCTTAAAGGCGAAACATCAACAATCAAATTACCACTTAATGCCAAAAGCTCCAAACCCCTTAAATTACGCAAAGGAGCAACGTCAACGATTTGATTTCCCCACAAAAACAGTTCAGTTAAATTCGCAAGATAGTCAAGATACATAACAGAAATATCGCTAATTTCACTGTGCTGCAAATCAAGAGATACCAAGTTCGTAAAGTTTTTTAGCGGGTAAAAATCTTTAATGTTCACGCCATTTAACGTAAGATGCGTCATGTTTTCGGGGTCGGGAAACAGTGAAAGGTCATTGAATTGCGAACCGCCCCAAAGATGGAAACGTTCTAACTTTGTTAGTTCACCAACAGGGGACAAGTCAAACGGAATGCCCCAAGTTCCGCCCGATAAACCAAGCGTTGTCAAATTTTCAAAATATATCAAAACGGAGAGGTCTCCGTTAAAATGCACATTGTCTCCCGTATCAAAGGAACGTAAATTAGTGAGCGGGTATAACGGCGATATATCTTCAAACCTATTCCCCCACAACCGAAGCTCTGTTAAATCGGTCAATGCGGCAAGCGGTGAAACATCTGTAATATTATTGTTTGCTAAATTCAAACTAGTTACATTTGCGGGGATTTCTCCTCTTGCAATCATTTTTAAAAGTTTCTCATCTGTAATATTTTTCCCTGAAAGTTCAATTTCGGTAATTTCAACAGTCTCAATAACATCTGTGGCGTGTGTTTTCTCGCTTAAACGCACAACAGACGCAACACTGTCCCAATCAACTTCCATATTCAACGCTTCCGCAATCGCCCGCAACGGCACAAGCACACGCCCGTCTTGGATTATCGGCGAAACGTCAAGCTTTACATCCACACCATTAATCTCTATGCGGATGTCATTTGCATATAAAACAACCGCATTGCACACCAAAAACACCGCAGAGAACACCAACGTACAAACAAATTTTTTCATAAATTCAAACTTCATTATTTGTTTGCTCCAATCCTAAACCATTTGATTTTTTGAAATACTTTCCTCTTACGAAAACACCTACCAAAAAGAATACTACGGGAAGAATCAAAACCAAGTAATCCGCGAAAGGAAATCCCATCGAACTAAAGAGATAGTCTATCCCCATGATGGGAAAAACAAAAGCACCAATAAGAAAAAAGACGAAAACAGGCGGTGTTCCGAAAAACAGATATATCAACAGAAACAAAACAGAAAAAACAGTAACAAGAATCCAATAGACAAAATACACATAAAACAATGCCTTCGACTTAATCCCGACCGAGAGCAACAACACGCCCGCCCATATCATCATAAAAATGCACGTACAAACAAAATTTACAACACTGACGAAACCGCCATCCCATGCAAACATAAATTGAAACCACGGAAAAACCAAGAGTGAAGCAAACAATGTTACAATCGTAACAAGCACAACAACTGCCGTCTTTATAGGTTTATTCATAGCAATTTTTTCGCGCGGTAATCGTTAACCACGCAAACCTCCCAAAAAACAACATACAAAACAAGAAAATTATATTGTATAACTACTCCAGCCCAAACTCCCGCCGCTTGTTAATTAGCTCGCGGTTGATAACGATTTGAACATCAAGCAAGGTTTCGCGGGTGTCTAAATTATCGGAAACGACGCGGCGAATTACGTTGATTAATTGGCGTTGTACATAGTAGCCGCCGGGGACTTCGGGGATGCCGAGTATCCAGTCGCGCTGTTCATTTAAGACTTGCAGTTGCGACGTACTCCACGGCAAAATTTGGAAGGCTTCAAGGTTTGCAGTTGGAAAACGAGCGGCTTCGCCCATAATGGATTCCATTTCGCGCCCAAAGCGCAGTTGTGTTTCTGCGGATGTCCACCACTTTAAAAATTCCCAAGATTCGTCTTGCATTTCGCTTGCTTCAATCATCATGGCGGCGGTGCCCCATGCGGGAACGGTGTGGTGTACATTATAATATCCGCCGCGGCCTGCAAAATACTGCGGCGTTTGGTGATAATATCCCGGCATTAGGGCAAAATTCCACGCGCCGTAAATTTCGGGGGCGAACACGGAAAGCATATTGAAAAGCGTGAAATCCGCAAAAATGATAGGCATTTCGCCATTGCGGAAACGGTTTGCGGGGTCGAAAAATTCGGGCGAGCCAAAGTGCGTAAAGAAGCGCGTGAATGCTTCAAATGCGGCAATTGCTTCTTCACTATCAAGAGCGGCGCGTGAAAGCGGTTCGTAAACGGGATGGTCGTCGCGCACGTATAGGAAACCGCCGCGCTGTAACAGTTGTGTCAAAAAGCCCGTGATATCGGGTGCCATCGGGTTGCCGATTGGCGGCACACCTATCGCCATATTATTCCGCTGTAAAAGCGGCATGATTGCCAAAATATCGCTCCATGTTTCGGGAACATCAAGATTTAATTCTTCCAAAATATCACTACGGTAGAACATCAAATTGAACGTCTGCGTTTCGGGCATACCGTAGTAGCCGCCCTCAAAGTGGACGGGAATCCACGCGCTATGATGAAAACGCCCGCGAACTTCCTCATAAAATCCGGGGAACTGCGACAAATCCACCACGGCGTTGCGCAACGCATAGTTTACAGGGTCGCTAAGTTGCATACCCAAAACAACATCAGGCCCTATGCCCGCAACAACGGCGGGAAGCACCGCTTGGTGCGCCACAAGCCGCAGATTTACGTGAATGCCCGATTCGGGCGTAAAAGTGTCGTCAATCATGGCTTTCATTGCGGTTGCTTGGTCGCGCCCTGCGGTTATCCAAACATCTATGACGGTCGCGCCTTCCCCGTGTACGTCGCCTATGCTGTCGAAATCGTGGGTAAAGCTTGCGGCAAACGCACGAATTTCATGAGATGCGCGTGTAAAAAACGTCTCATTTACAACGGGCAACTCCGCGCTTGTTCCGCTTACCACAAAGAAGTCGATATCAAGTGGCCCTTCCGTTAATGCCCTTGCGGAGTTGGCAAATGCCGAAATATCTTGGCGGAAATTCGTAAGCCTTATGGGTATGCGGTTTGGGCGGGCATAGAATAAATCCAGCGTCTGAATAAGCCGCGTTATTATGCCAGTATGCTCGTTTCGTTCGCCAAGGAAGGCTTCCATTTCAAGCAAAATGCCATACAGGAATGCAGTTTCTTCATATATCATATCCATCACGTGCGGAAGATGAACGTGTATGCGGTAGTCCCGAAGCGCGTCAGGCTCAGGGCCTGTAAGCACCAGAATTTCGCGGTAAATGGAATTTAAACGGGTTATGCTTGCCAGAAGCGAGTCTATAATTTCGCCCAAATCGCCCAAAGTTACATACATACGGATAGTGTTTACGCCCGCGTTCATTGGGAACAATAAGTCATTTCCGTAATCGTCTTGCAGAGTCATAAGTTCCCAGCTATTGTTGAACCTAAACGGAATTTCCGCCACTTCTTGGAAGGGGATTTCGCCGTTTATCGAGAGGGTTCGGCTGGAAACAAAACCCCTGTTATAGTTCTGCCGTGCAGACATGGAAACCCTGTAAAGCCCGTCTTCGGGCACTTCAACTTCCCACTCAATCCACTGCCCCGGCACGCGCCAAGGCATACCGCCAATCATGTTTAGCGTGATAATTGCGACACTCGGCGGATAAGTGATTCCGCTGGAATTATCAAACAACGGGAAAAGACTTGGCGAAGAACGCACAGTTGACCACTCGCCCTGTATGGTGGTGGAAAAATCGCTTGTGTTTTCGCGCAGATTGGTTGCGGCGCGGAACTCCGCGAAAGAAGGCCGATAGCTAACGGGAACGAGGGTCAGGCTTTTCATCACCAGCGGCTCGTTCACGCCCGTAAGCGAGATTGTATTTTCACCCGCTTCAAAAAAGAAGCGGTACGGGTCTGTGAAAAAGCCCAAACGGTCGGTAAAATACGCCCTTTCCCAGCGCGGACGTTCCTCTTGTGGGGGGCGTATCTGATTACCTTGATTATCCTGCCTGATGTACGTGGCAGGGCGCAAAGAAGTTGCGGGCGCAAATTCAATCAGCCGCACAGACCCGTCGTCGGGTTGCGCGGCAGAACCCCACACGCGCCGAAGCGTAATAAGCTCCGCGCCACGGAACGGGACTTCGCCATTAATGCGCAGTTCACGGGCGATATCAATGCCGCGACCGCTTACGGGGAAATATTCTATGCGAATATTGTACAAACCCGCAACAGGTACATTTACGGTAAATTCAACGTGAGACTCCTCCTCCGTGCGAAGGACGGGAATATCATAAATAGTGTCGATGGAAACAGGCGGCATTTCCGGCGGATAAGTCAGCATGGGAAACGAATGCGTCACACCCTGCGCCAAAACGGGAATAAGCGGCGCGAAAATATCAACTTCAATTTCAGAAACGCCGCCGGGAGTTCCCGCCGCGCTGTGATAATGCAAAAATTCCGCATAACTGTTCGGCTGATGCACCACGGGAATATCCACGGGTTCTATTTCGCGAAACCTAAGGACACCAGTATCCCCGCGAAGCGTGAAGAACGCGACAACCGCAATGCCCAGCACTATGAAAAAAACTATCTTGCTTCTGTGTTCCTCAAAACCACCGCTCATATAAAAACCCTCCGTTTTTGGAAAGTTTGGAGTTTTCTCCAACAAGTCTACCAATATATCGGCATTCTAGCACACACATTAAACAGTTGCAATTATTTCTTTGTAACAAGTTCCAAAAGAAAACCTGTGTTTTGTAATGTTTTTCTCGCGACTTGACAAGCCGTATATAAAAAAACTATCCTGTATGAAAAATTTATGTAAGGGAGCGTGACCCATGAAAATTTTAGTAACCGGCGGCGCAGGATATATCGGAAGCCACACCTGCACAGTGCTTTTAGAAAACGGCTACGACATTGTCGTGGCAGATAATCTTGCAAACAGCTCCATGGACGCGATTGACGGAATAAAAAAAATCACGCAAAAAAGCTTTCCTTTTTATAAGACGGATTTATGTGATGAAGCCGCTACGGAGGAAATTTTTGCATCGCACAAATTCGATTGCGTTATTCACTTTGCGGGTCTTAAAGCCGTGGCAGAATCTGTTGCAAAACCAATTATGTACTACGAAAATAATCTTATATCCACGCTAAATATTTGCAAGTGCATGAAAAAACACCGCGTACCGAAAATAATTTTTTCATCATCGGCAGTGGTGTACAAAAACGACAATCCCATGCCGCTTACGGAAGACTCACCCCTTGGGTCAATCAACGCCTACGGATGGTCTAAATTTATGTGCGAGCAAATTCTGCGCGACTTTGCGGCAACAGAGACGGATTTTTCCGTTGTATCCTTGCGATATTTCAACCCCGTAGGTGCGCACACAAGCGGACTTATCGGCGAAGAACCATCAGGAATTCCAAACAACCTAATGCCTTTTATTGCGCAAACGGCGCGTGGCATTCACAGCGAAATAAAAATTTTCGGCAACGACTACGACACCCCCGACGGCACGGGTATCCGCGATTACATCCATGTCATGGACTTGGCGGAAGGCCACATGAACGCTATCAATTTCGCAAACAAAAACACGGGCTTTGAAGTATTCAACCTTGGTACGGGGCGCGGCGTTTCCGTTTTGGAAATGATTACTACATTTGAAACCGTAAACGGGCTGAAACTCCCCTACTCTATCGCGCCACGCCGCGCAGGCGACCTGCCCGTAAGCTACACCAGCCCAAAAAAAGCCGAGAAAATTCTCGGCTTCAAAGCAAAACGAACCATCGAAGATATGTGCAGGGATACATGGAATTTCCGACGTTAGCCTATGATTCCTCCTGCGGTGTGATTCTTACGATTAGGGTAGTGATGTTTTCATTATTTGGGTTGGGTCGGAGTATCGGCGGCTCGCCTGTAAGTTCATAGCCTGCGCCGTATGTCAGCCATTCAGGAATGTAGTTTTCAAAAAGGTCTTTTACGTGTTTGCAAACGTCACCTATGTCGCGAATGTTTGACGGAATATGTGTTTCCAAATATTTCCCCGGTGAAAATTTCACCGCCGGCTCATCGGGGGATTCAATCAACAGTGTTTCAATGCCTTCCACGCCCGTTATGGTTGCTTTTTCGCAATGGCGTTGGAATGTTTCCGTGTCGAATACCAGATATTTGAATGTTTCGGGGCTTGTGTAGTTTGGCGTGTGTGAAAATGGCTTTATTTTTACTTCTATGCTTTTTATCAAGAATGGCACGGTTCTGGCGATGTGGCCTGATGAAATTCTTATATGGGGGATTGTTTTGTCTTTCATTATTGGGAAGATGTGTGCTATTTTGAAGTCTGCGCCGTCGGAAATGGAGTGATAGCCTACGTTTTCGTAGCCGTCTGCAATGCCTGTTAGCTCGATACCCCCCCTGCTTTTGAGCTTGCCTGTCACCCGCCCGACAACTTCGATATAGCAATAATTATTGGGTTGCAGGTTCATTTTATCAGTTTTTACATACACGCCGTCCCAATCGTTTTTCCGTTTTTCAACCAAAATAGTGCCTTCGCTGAAGGTAAATTCGGGGTTGCCTGTGGAAGCTATACCTTTCGATTCAGAGCCAAAGCCGCCGTTCTTTGTGCCGTTTTCTTGCCCCTGCACATATTCATCCGTGGATAGCGAGTACACGGTTTTCCAGTTCTCACTGTCAAATTTTATGGGAATGTACCGCTGAAGCTGATGATAACCAAGCCCAAGTTTTATTTCGCTTGTGGGATAAATCATATGCCCCATAAAATCCCGCGAGGTATCATGGGCAAAGTTTGTGCCTTTAAGCCACGAAAGTACATTGCTGTGTACCTTGTCCATGCTCTCATCGTCCATGTCTATGCTGACAGATGTGGCATATATCCCGCCTTCAAAGTCTACAATTTCATAGGGCGCGGTGTCTGTCGCGGTTACATCGTCTTTAATTGCCCACAACCAATAGGCTTTTCCGTCTTTTTCGCACAGAAAATCAGGGCAGTCAAACAAAACATCTTTGAAAAGATGGCGATTCTTATTCATCCAGTCATCAAAACACCCGCCGAACAATTCGTCAAATGCCATCATTCCCGATGTTACCGCTCGGAATTTTGGTATGTTTACTACCATTACACCGGGTATTTTCTTATCCATTTGCGCGGTTACTTCCATAAGACGCTTAGCAGGATTTTCCAGTTGTTTTTCCATATCTCTGGCTTTTTCGTAAAGCTTTTTTACATCAGAACCATTTGAAAAATCCAACGTTTCAATTTGACGAATAAAATCCAACACAAGTTTCTTTAATTCATGCAAAAGAGCGGCTTCGTTGTCTATATCATCAGCTTTTTTCCCCAACACTTCCAATATAATTTCCGAACCCGTTGAATTAAAAATGCGCTGAATATCTTTTATCGTAATATTAAGTTTGCGCAAAATCAAAATTTGTTCCAACTTTTGTACCGCCGATTCGTCATACAAGCGATACGCATAGTCGTCTAAACGGGTACTTTCCAACAAGCCGATGTCTTCGTAATAGCGCATGGTCCGCGCCGATACATCGTACTTTGCCGACATATCCTTGATTTTAATAAGATTACCCATTCCAACCCCTCCAAAATTTTATTTACAGTTATTTTACCCGCTTCCGTAAAGGAAGAGTCAAGTGAAAGGCAAAAAAAATTCCCGCCAACCGGCGAGAGAATTTGCGAATTCAATAAGGGATACAACGTGAATGTAAGCTATATGTTGTAAGGGGTGTAAATAACGTCAATGCTTATTTTGCTTATTATGTCGATTCGTTTTTGAAAGTATAAGAAATGGCTTTCTTAGGGCAAATGTCAATACATTCTCCGCACAATATACATTCTGCGTTTTTCATGTCGGAAGTTTTGACCATGCTTTTCACATCTAAACTCATAGGACATTTTTTTGAACAAAGGTTGCACCCGTTGCAACTATCTTGATTTGCTTTTAGGCGCAACCTCGGTAGCCTGAGCCAATCAGACACATTTGTTCCTATAATCATAAACGGTGCTATCCAACAAGCGCATTGACAAAAACTGCGCTTGCCCAGCAATAGTTGAAACACCAATGTACCAAAAAGAACACCGAAATAAATCGCATAGCGATAAGGAGTATGTAAGAATATCCAGCCACCTTCAAGACCTGCGAAAAAATCAACTTCACTTACACCGCCCGCCCATATGAAAGAACCAACCGTAGCAATGACTAAAAATGCCCAAACGATATATTTTCCGACTCTGAGTTTGCTGTTTTTTACCTCTTTATCGTTAATTCGCATTAAGCACTCGCTCACTCCACCACCCGGACATACAAACCCGCAATAAGCTCTGCCAAAAAATAGCGCGATAAAAAAATGCAATAAAAACATAATAGTTGCACCCACAATAATTCCGCCAAACCCATAAATAATCGGCATAGCAGGTGACATCCATGCAATGGTGACAGGAAATGTAAAAAACATTCCAATGAGAAATGCTTTTCTAATAGTTTGTCGCTTGCTCATTTTTTGTTGAATCTCCGTTCCATGACTGCTACATCTATAATAGATTTAACACATATACAAGCTATTTTAACACAATTTTTGAATTCCTGCGGCGATGTGTATTCCATGTGCATTATTTACACCCTTCGCAGATAACGTACTAGAACGCACATTGCAAAGGGTGGAAATAACGCTATTAAAAAAGCTATTGGACGGAGCATTATATTAGGGCAGAAATTGCGGCAGTAGGTGTACTATATTTTAATTAGATACATTTTGACGCAGAGTGTTGGTTTGAAAACTCATATTAGCGGAGGTGTAAATGTGCTTGAACTTGTTAATAAAAGATTATATGAAATTATTTGCTTGTTTCTTGACGGAAAAATGGAATATGCTGATATTGCCTTACTTACCCACGACATTATGAGTGTTTCAAATGCTTGTTGCTTGACAGATGAACTTACATTGGAAGCGTTTATGGCTATGTGGCACAGTAACGAAAAATACTGTGAAATGCCAAAAGAAGAAATAATATATTACAAAAAATGCTTTGAGGGTAACGAAATATTTTCAAGAGAAAAAAGAGATGTAATAATCGAAAAAAATAAACATTAGACCTGTCCGAAAACTCCGTAATGCCGCCAAGGCGGCGTTGCGGAGTTTTCGGACAGGTCTGCTATAAAGGATGTAAATAACCCATAAACCGTCTGAACAAATCTTTACTTGCATTTATTTTTTGTACGCCACAGCATCAATTTGAACTTGCAAGCCACTTTCACCGCCGTTGTGAGCAAATTCTGTGGATATAGTTTTACGGGCAGGATAAACGCCTTTGAACCGCTCCTTAAATACCTTTTCCATAGTAGGAATGTTCCATGGGTCTTTCATCATTACGTCAACTTTAACCACCGATTCAAGTGTTAAGTCAACCTTTTTTAATCTCTCTGCCATGTTATCAAGCGCACCGTTTACCTGTGCTTCAACAGATTGCCCAACATTTCCAACGCAAAAGGACAGGAAAACAAAATCTCCCGCTTCAACAATTTCTGAATAGGCATTTCCTTCAGCAGTATCGTTGTCCAAATTATACCTTTTAATTTCACTCATACAAATCTTCCTTTCATTTAGAACTTTAAAACGGCCATTCGTAACCGTTAAAGTCTACCATTACAAGCCTGTTTTCATCGTGGAGCGGCGTGTCGAAGTAGCGGGCGGCTTTTTCGCCAATGTAATCGGGGTCGTATTTTCCTTCTTCGGCTAGAGAGCCGTCTTTTTCGCGGAACTTCATCCAGCCGGGATGAAACAATCGAAAGGTGTAACCTTGGGGGAAAAGTTCGTTGTGCATTAAGCGAATTGCCATGTTCATTGCGGCTTTGCTCATGGGGTACGCGAAAGAATCAGAGTGACGGTTTTTCATCAGATTAATACAAGCTACTTCGCTGGAGACATAACAAAGGCGTTGCAAGCCATTTTTCATCAATGGCAAAAACGCCGCCGTCAAGCGCAAAACACCCAGCGCGTTTACATTAAACGAACGCCAAACAGCGTCCAAATCCATGGGCGGCTCGTTTATTTTGCAGTTCACCTTTCCCATCAACGCCGCGTTGGAAATTATCATGTCAAGCGGATTGCCCGCCAATACGTCTGCCGCGTCACGCGCCGCATTTGATATGCTTTCCGCGCAACTCATATCAATTTTTAGAATGTGAAGGTTTTTGTTTTCACGTTGCAAATCTTCAAGCAAAAAATAGTCTTCCATGTATTTTCCTGCGAAAACCCGCCGGCCGCGATTTAGAAATTCTTTGCACAGGCTAAGGCCCAATCCTCTGTCCGCGCCTGTGATAATTACGTTTTGCATGACAAATCCCTCCATTTAATGTTAATATACCAAGAAAAATTCCTCGTAGGAAGTGAAATCTTGAAAAAATCTGACAGAGACATTGCGGTTGCAATTTTAACGGAAATTTTGGACGGGGGTGCATACGCGAATATTGCGTTGCGAAAAACCCTTGCGGGAACAGACCGCGCCCCGCAATCCCGCGCATTTATCACGGAGCTGGTAAACGAAACGGTGCGCAATTTAATTTTAATCGACCACATAATTGAAGCATTTTCAAATACACCTGCGGCAGAAATGAAGCCGTTTATAAGAAATGTGTTGCGCATTTCTGTTTGCCAGATTCGTTTTCTGGAGCGCATTCCCGAACGCGCCGCCGTGGACGAAGCCGTTAAGCTTACCAAAATCTACGGCTTCGAGCGACTTTCGGGTTTCGTAAACGGCATTTTACGCAATATCGCCCGCGAACCCGAGAAGCCCGCGTTTTCGCCAAAAGACATTGCTTTGCGATTTTCGTATCCGCCGTGGCTGGTTAATTCGCTGGTTAAATGGCTTGGCGGCAAAGGCGCGATAGCGTTCTGCGAAAACAGCCACAAACCCGCGCCGCTTACGATTTTAGTAAACACATTAAAAACGGACGCGGCACACGTTACGCAAATGCTGGAAGCGGACGGCGTTGAAGTTTCCCCCGTGGAAAATGAAAACGCGCAAAAATTTCCGATGCTTGCCCTGCGTCACACAGGCGATATTTCTAAGCTAAAGGCATTCAACGAAGGGCTTTTTATAGTAACCGACCCCGGCGCGATGGCGGCGGTTGCCGCGCTGGACGCACAACCCGGTCAAACCATTTTGGATTTATGCGCCGCACCCGGCGGAAAATCCTTCGCGGCGGCATTCCAAATGGAAAACAGGGGGCAGTTGCTTTCCTTTGATATTCACGCGCACAAAATTGGTTTGCTGAAACAAACGCAAAAACGCCTTGGGCTTTCGGTTATCAAAACGGGCGTACACGATGCGCAGATATTCAGCCCGTCCCTTGCAAACCAAGCCGACGCGGTTCTTTTGGACGCGCCGTGTTCGGGGCTTGGCACAATCCGCAAACATCCTGAAATTAAATATACCCGCACGCCTGATGACATTAAATTCTTGGCAAAAAAACAAGCCGTGATGCTGGAAACCGCCGCAAAATACGTTAAGGCGGGCGGCGTTTTGGTCTACTGCACCTGCACCGTGGCAACCGAAGAAAACATGGAAATCATAAACCGTTTTGTAGAAGCCAACCCCGAGTTTTCGGTACAAAGCGCGAACCAAACTTTACCCTGTGCCGCATCGGACGCCTTTTTTACAGCAAAGCTTATTCGCGAACAATAAAACATTGCTTACGTGTTTCCCGTATGGCATAATGTTAGGAAAATCTCTTAGGAAATTTATCGGAGGCGGCAAATATGCGTTTAATCACCAGAGCGGATTTTGACGGATTGGTATGCGGTTCAATTTTACTGGAACTTGGAGTTATAGATAAATGGAAGTTCGTACATCCCAGAGATTTGCAAGACGGCAAAATTAAGGTAACGGAAAACGACGCGCTTACAAACGTGCCATATGTAGAAGGTTGCGGCCTGTGGTTCGACCATCACGCAAGCGAACTGGAACGCGTAGGTGCTAATGTGAACGTGGAGGGCGCGAGATATTTGGCACCAAGTTGCGCAAGGATTCTTTTCAATTACTACGAAGGCGAAAGCCGCTTGCCGCATATGTCTGAAATGGTAGACGCGGTAGACAAAGTGGACTCTGCACAGTTTACCGTGGAGGAAATTGTAAACCCAACCGGTTGGGTATTGTTTGGTTTTATCATGGATCCGCGCACGGGGCTTGGACACAGAAAAAGATTCACTAAAGGAAATTGGGAGCTGATGGAAGAACTGATACAGGCCTGCCGCGACCTTACCATAACCGAACTTTTAATGCTTCCCGACATAGCCGAACGCATTGAATATTACAATCAGCAAGCCAACGACTTCCGCAATATGATACTGGAATATTCGGAATCCGTTGGCAATGTAATTCTTACAGACCTTCGCGAAGCCGAGAAAATAAAAACGGGCAACCGTTTCCTTTTATATAGCATTTTCCCCGAACAAAACATATCCGTGTGGGTGGCAGAAGGATTTGCGGGCAACTGCGTAATAGCCGTAGGACATTCCATCTTAAACAGAACCTCCGAAATAGATGTTGGCGCGTTAATGGCAAGGTATGGAGGCGGCGGTCACAAACAGGTGGGCACCTGCCAAGTATCCTACGAAGACGCCGATACCGTAATCAGGGAAGTTATAGAATTTATTAACGGCGAGGAAATAACCCTTCCTTAACAACATCTCTCCGAAATGAAATTCAGGAGATACTGCGCTTGCTGAACCAGCCTTCCGCGTGAACCTTCGCGTATAATTTCCGTGGGCGGCGTGCGTCCTATCCCAATTATAATTCCTTCGCTGGTAAGTTCGCCAAGCCTTTTAACCGCAGAATAAATAAACGACATACGATACCATGTGGCGCGGTCTACAATACCGTTCGGGTTTGTGTTCCCCAACTCGCGAATACTTTGAAATGCCCTTACTGCCGCTTCCGTTTGCGGCCCGTAAATTCCGCTAACATTGGTAATTGCGGGCATATCAAAAGTGGCAGTAAAAAAGGCTTGTGCAATAGGGGTTTCGGGGGAATATTCGACACAATAAAACAAGAAGGCACGCATAATCTGCCTTCTTATTTTATTTTACCTTATGTTTCAACATGGAACAAGCCCGCTAATTTTCATGCCGAAAAATTCCGCTTGTATTCGCATATCTTGACAATATTCGACACAGTTACTTGTCTAGTTACTTGTCTATGTAGTTTTTTGTAATTCCGCTATTTTTTGTTTCGCCTGTTCCTTTACTTTTTCGGCGTGTTTTTCGGCTTCCTTTTTGGCTTGTTCCTTTTTCGCCTCGTATATCTCCCGCCGTGCCGCTTTTTGTGCCTCCGTTAGGGGCTTAGTTTTTGTGTAGGGTGCTTTACGCATTATTTTTAGTTCTACGTCGTTTAATTCGTCTTTTGTCACTCGATTTATTACAGATTTTACATGATACTTTCGCCTGCCGTATATTTCCAATTTTGCATAGTGGGCTATAAGGCGTTCAAAATCCATTTTGCGGGCTTTTGACATTGGAAGGGTCTCTTTGTCATAGGGAACGCCGTCAATTAAAATAACGGCTTGTGCAAGGTCAACAAAACTGCTCGTGGTTGTTCCCTCTAATGCCTGTAATGCGTCCTTATTTATGGACGGCAAATATTTTTTGTGGCTACGTTTTTTTTCGCCATTTGAATTATTGGCGTTTCCTTTCTCCTGTAAATTGCCGTCAAGCCCAGTGATTTCGCTACTTGCCACTACACACACCTCCGCATACACCTATCAATAAACCGCAGAAATTTGAAATTACTTGCGTAAAAATCAAATTTTCCACAAGAGATGTTTATATTTCGGCAGTCGTAAAAAATGGAATTGAATATAGTACCCCCGAGACATTTCTCCCTGTACTGATTTCAGTAATTAGAAATCAAAGGGACATAAATCAAGGGGGCATACCGTACCGATACTATTATTTCTTTGAAGTGATTGAAGTGATTGAAGGTCGCAATGTAGTTGTATTTAATCTTGACAGAATGGTAGTTCGCGGTCGCTTTGGGCGCATTATAGAAAGATGAATCCGTCCCGCTAAAATTCCCCGCTCTACATTTCGCGGGAAGGTTCGCTATACACTGGCACGTTTGTTCCTTTTACAAATTTTTTCGGTTTTCTATACTCGGAAATTTTCAAAGATTGGATTATGCAAAAATTCATATTAGAAAAGCAACGCCACGCATATACATCTACTATCCCGCTTTTTGGTAGGTGTTTTTTATGTTCGCAAACGAACAAGAAGCCCTTTCATACATAGACGATAACAAGCCCGCTTTACTTGCGGAATTACAGGAAGAACAAATAAAAACCATATATACAAACGAAAACACGCGCATAAACGTAATGCGGAACGGCAAACGCCTGTTAAAGTTTATAAACCGCTTTGAAGGTGACAAACACTTGTGCGATATTTACAAAGATATGATTGACTTAAAATTATTTTAGCGCGTTTGTTTTGTGATTGACTCCCGCGAATAGTAAATGTATCCTTTGCTCACCAAAAAATTACAAAGGGGGTTTTACCTTATGAAATGTGCAATCTATACGCGAGTTAGTACCGACAATCAAGAAACAAGTATTGTCAACCAGCAAGAATATTTCAAGGACTATATACAACGCAACAACCTTGAAATATTCGACATTTACAGTGATGAAGCATTTTCGGGAACGGAAACGAAAAAGCGGTTATCATTCCAACGGCTATTGCAAGACGGCAAAAATAAAAAGTATGACATTTTGCTTGCTAAGTCTTATTCCCGCTTTGGACGCAACCAACGCGAAACGCTAACGGCGTTATCGCAACTTGTAGACTATGGAATTAGAGTTATTTTCATTGAAGATAACCTTGATTCCCGCAAAGATATGGGGCAGTTCGGGTTGTTCGCGTGGCTTGCGGAACAAGAAGCCCGCAAAATATCGGAACGAATAAAAATGACTTGGCAACTTTACAACAAAGAGGGCAAAATTCATAGCACAACCGAAACATACGGTTATAACTATGACAAGTCAATACGAAACTTTGTTGTAAATGAGGAAGAAGCCGTTGTTGTTAGAACAATTTTTGATATGTATTTGCAAGGCAACGGAACAGCAAAAATTGCTTTTCATCTACGCAATAACGGAATTTCCACAAAACAGGGCAAGAACTGGTGCGGGGTAGCGGTGCAACGTGTGATAGTAAACAAGTTTTACTTGGGGTATTTGATACAGGGGAAAAAGCACACAATAGACATTTCCCTCAAAAAACAAAAATACCTTGATGAAAAAGACTGGTATATTCACAAGGGCAACCACGAAGCAATAATTCCCGAAGATATATTTCACAAAGCACAAGCGGAATATAAAAAACGTGGGGATTATCTGAAAAGCAAAAACCCAACACGACACAGTAAAGCGTATCTGTTTTCTAATCTTGTAACTTGTAAAATATGCGGTTCGTCTTGTATGTCACAGGAAAAAAAGCATATGAAAACAGAAAGGTGTTATACCTGCCGTTCTTACGAAATGAGGGGTAAGCAAGATTGCGGACACAGGCGAAACGCTATCCCGCAAAGTAAATTAACGCTTAATGTAAAATCCTCTTTGGATATGTTAGCGGAAAATGATTTTAAGGTTGTCAGGGATTACTACAACCAAAACAGTGCGGATAAAATGCGGGAACGTGCTACACTAAGCCTTGCAACGCTTGATAAACAGATAGAGGAACAAACACGGCTTGGAAATTCCTTGCTTGAATTGTTTACAGAGTGTATAATAGGTAAGGAGCAATACAAGGCACAAAATGATTCCATTGCCAAAAAATTTCAACTTTTAACGGAACAAAGGGAAATTGCTCTAATTGAACAAAACTGGCTAAACGAAAATGTTGACAATGAAGGGGAAACAATAAAATTTATTGATACCCTGTTAAAAACCGACATTAACGATTGGACAAACGAAATGATGAAGAAGGTGATTGACAAAATTTACATTGATATGCGTAACGAAGTAGTAGAAGTGGTATATAACTACGCAATTACAGGCAACTAAACCGACATAACCCATATTGGACAAGCTAAATTTACATAGATACCATTTTTGATATTTCCGCAATCGGCGGAATGGCAGGGAAATTCACACGTATTCTGTTAAGCCACATTTGCATCGTGCGCACGGCAGGGCCGCTCATTCCCGGCCGCAAATCAAATCCCGGGAACGATTCCGTTACCCCGCCGATGTTATCCGTTTCCACAATTTGCACATCGTTGGGATAGTAATGCCGCAAAATTTGCAACGCATTAAGCCCCTGATTCGCAAGCGTAACCGTTCCCCACTGCCACAGCCCCGGACAGGTGGACTGCCGCCCGTCGCAGTACTCAATGAAACATAGAAAAAACGGCAGTAATTTCCAGTTTTAAGGATAGGCTCTCGCCGTCTTTGTCCTTATTTTACTGGATTTTACGCCGCTGTTCAATGGTAATTGTGTACTTTGTGCGGCAACCATGTACCGCTAATGTTCCTCGTTGCACTAAATTTTAATAATTTTATTGAATCTACAATTAAGATAGTAATAACAATAAAGCGGCTCCCCCATACAATGATGAACCTCCCAATACTTGACCAACGCAAGTATCACTACCGCTTCCGTTACCTTTGTAAACTTTTTCACCCAATACTTGACCAACGCAAGTATCGCTACCGCTTCCGTTACCTTTGTAAATTTTTTCACCCAATACTTGACCAACACAAGTATCGCTACCGCTTCCGTTACCTTTGTAAATTTTTTCACCCATTATTTGACCAACACAAGTATCGCTACCACTTCCATTGCCTTTGTAAACTTTGCTACTCATTATTTGACCAACGCAAGTATCGCTACCACTTCCATTGCCTTTATATATCTTCGACATTTTTAGTCCTCCCTCTTTTATTTGAAATTTATGGAAAAAATTTTTATTTCTTAATACAGTTACCTTCTTTAATGCTGTGAATAGCCTCTATTCTCAACGCAAGAGGATGATAGCATAACCTGTCCCATATGGCAAGAAAAAAATGGCAAGGCGTTCACCCCTGCCATTCCTGCCATTCCTTAACCGCCGCCGCTCCCGCAAGCGCGGCGGCGTATATTTTCAAATCCTCTTTGTACCCCTCGAACGTGTCTATTCTCGTTATATCGTACAAAACGCCCCGGTATTCGATAAAGGTATTGGCGGCGTTTATATCGTTGCGCCAGTTTATGGTAAAAAGCATTTCCTCTTTCTGCTGTACGGCTTTCGCGCTGTAAAACTCCCCCGCCGATAATTGGCGTACATACGCCCACAACTTACCCGGATGTATTGCCGTGTAAATCTCGCTTGCAAAACCCGCGCTATCCTTTACCGTTGTTTTTCTGCATAGCACTATCTTTTTATCTTTCAAGTTCCGCATACTTCCCGCCCTTTCCCGCCAAAAAAAGAAATACAATCATAATGCCGCCGTGTATTCTGCGTAATGCTCATACAGTCCAACATAGGCATTTAATAAACTGGCTGTACCGTCTATGCGCTGTTTTGGTGACTGGTTTTTTACTGGTACAATATTTCCGTTTCGGTCTGTTTGTGTGCCTGTATTCGTCAAGCACCATTTCAAAACCGGGTTATTATTGTAATTTACTCGTTTTCCTTGCAAGTCTACCCCTAACATCTGCATAGGCAATGAGAGAGTTTTTGCACCTTGTATGCAACGCTCCATTCTAAACCCCTCGGATTCCATTTCCTGTACCCAATATTTCGCGCTGTAGCTGTCATAATAAACCCATGCTATGTTTACCCCTACAACCTTAACCATATCAATAAACCATGCCGTAACATCTGAATAATTGATACAATTACCCTCGCACAATCGTAATAACCCCCGGCTGTGCCATTGGTCGTATGGGATTTTATCTATCTTTACCCGGTCGTAAAGATTATCAGACGGCAACCAGTACATTTGTGCTATGTACTTCTTATCCTCACCGGGTTTCATAAGTAGCAAGGTAGCGCAAGTTAAATCTGTTGTAATGCTCAAATCCGCGCCGCCTATGGCATACGTTCCCCGGAAGTCGTTTATATCAAATGTTTCTGTGTTGTTTATATCATCATAACTTAACCATGCTGTTTTTGCTGTTTCTTGAATGTTAAAATCTTTCGTTAAAATCCCGGTTAAATCGGCGGGGTTATTCTTTGCGCGTTCCACTTTGAATTGTATATCATCTACCCGCTTTATGCTCCCCAACGCCGGGTTAGCTTTCATCCATGCCGCCGGGTCGCTCCATTCTTCCCGGCTGTCTAATTCGTAAATGATAGGCAAAAAGCTATTATCAATTATGATACCGTCTGCAATATCACACGCATATTTGTATATATCATCAAATATGCACTCTCTAACCGTTCCGGCGGTGGTTATCATAATCAATAAGGGTTGCCGCCTTGCCGCCTGTGATTGCTTCATTACCTCATACAAATTTCTATCCCTTACGCCGTGTAATTCGTCCATGATAACTAAATGCGCGTTCAAACCGTCCAATGTATCACTGTTCCGCGCAAGGGGCTGTATCTTTGAAAAACTTGCTTCATGGAATAAGTCCATTTTACGCTTTTTAACGTGCTTTCTTAACTGTGGAGATTGTTTAACCATGTTGTGTACTTCATCAAAAATTAACCTTGCTTGCGCGTATTTTGTGGCTGTGCTGTATATTTCCGCGCCGCCCTCGTTATCTGCTAACATCATATACAACGCAATACCCGCCAAAAGTGTACTTTTACCGTTTTTTCTTCCCACCAAAAAGAAACATTCCCTATGTTGCCTTAATCCTGTTACCGGGTCAATTATACCAAATATCGCTTCTATTGCCGCCTTTTGGAATAGTTCTAACTGTACGGATTGCCCCGCCCATTCGCCTTTTGAGTGCTTACAAAACCGCTCTATAAAGTCTACGGCTCTTTGGCTTTTTCCGGGGTCTAAAAAGCATTTTTGGGTATTTATTTTATTAGTGAGTGTATCATACACCCGCTGTAAACGCTTACAAGCCGGAATATCCCCGGCTTGAATAAGCGCATTATATTCAGCTATATAACTCATGCAACCGTTACCCCCTATGACTTATTAGAACCCTGTATAAACGCCGTTAAACCGTCTATTTCGTCTTGCGGTGGCTTCTTGGGCAGTAAGTCGGTTAATTGCTTTATAAGGGCAGAATAACGCTTACAGAGGGTATCATAATTGCGTACATCTGCATTATCGGTATTACTGCCTGTTTCCAGTTTCTTTTTGCTATCTCGTAAAGGTTTTTTAAGAAATAAAATCTCGTCTATGATAAATTCCCCGGCTGTTTGTTTATCTTCGGGAATAAGTGTTAGTAAATGCTCAAGCCTTATCTGGTCTTTGGTCTTTCTCATGCTATCCCGCTCCTATCTCTTATAAAAGTTTAGAAAATTCAGGGAGAGGAAAAGTAAACCCCCTGCCCGGTGTTGTTCTTTGTTCTTTTTTGGCGGGAATAGGGGGGATATAATTCGACACGAATTATATTTACTCGCGCTGTTATAGTTTGATAACATTCCCCTCGCGGTCAAACCCTATCCCCGCCGCCGTTGCCGCGCCTGCGTTCCCATGTTCCGCATTATGACACGCTAAACATAAACACTCTAAATTGTCCATGCTGTACGCTATTTCCGGGTTATGCACATTCCAACGGTCAAGATATATTTTATGGTGTGCAACCTCACCAACGCCGCCGCAACGCTCACAAATATAATATTTTGACTTTAAGAATGTTTTAGATACCCGCCGCCATTTTTGGCTATTGTAAAATTTATTCATACGATAACGCTTTTAACAGATTATCAATTACCCTGTTTAATTTGTCGGTATCGCTACTTTCACCAAAATACCATAATTGCAGAATAAACCGCGCCGCCGTCTTTGCAAGCGGTGAAAATGCCCCGGTTTCTGTATCGGCTTCGTACCCGGCTGTTATCTCTAAATATGCCGGGATTGCTTCGACAAGTGCAATTATTTGCGGGTCGTTGTCTGTACCGTCTATGCGTAAAATATCCCGCGCTTCGTCTATGGTGAATATGCCGCCGCTCATGGTGTCGGGGTTGCTGTAATGGTTAGCTTTGTAAATGCTTCATTTACAAGGGGCTTCCCATCCGCAACCGCCATTGCCCTATAATCAATTAAACCGCTTGTAAATCCGCTTTCGCGTGATACTTCTACCGCTATACCCTCCGGGATATTTACACCGTAATATTTGAAGTTACCAAACAAAATTGTATCATCCGGCATAAAATCATCAATTACAATGGGATAGCCAAACAAACGTACAATATTGTCATTTTGGTTATCTTGCGTAAAAATATAATCACCGTTGCCGTTTTTGGCTTTGTGTACCCGGTTAAAAAGTGTATGGCTTGACATTGCGAATTTCGCGCCGTTTCCGTACCCACGCGCCAACATAGACATAAGAGTTAGTACATCATCCCCGCTAAATGTAGATACATCTATGCTGTTGGTGCTATCCCATGTAATGCCGGATAATAACCCGGTCGGCTGTCCTGTTCCTGTACCGTTTAATATTGCTTCGTTTAATGCGGCACGTATGCTTTCGGTCAATTCCTCGGTTATGTACCGCTCGAACGCCGCAACGCTCATACGTTTAGCCGCAACCGATAACGAAAAGATTTTAAGTAATTCATACCCGGAAAAGCTAACCGGGTGTACATTTGCCTTTTCCCGGTCAACTGGTGTACCCTCTATATGCCACAACGCCGCCCCGGTGGGTGTTCCTATGGGAACGGTTACATTTGACGGAATTGTAAACATACGGATTTCAGAAAATAACCCGCCAATAGTACGCGCTTTTGATATGATTTCGTTTAATGTTTCATCCGGCACAACCGCCGCCGAATTTGTAAGAGTGTTAAAAACATCCGCTCGTTTTTCTGCTTTTGCGGCGTTATATGCGCGGGTTTCCCCGGCTGTTAGCTGTTGCCCTAACATAGACTTGAAAAACGCGCTTTTGTATTCTGCTTTTGACATATCCGCGCCACCCTCGAACGCCGCCGCCGCGCCTGTTACCGGGTTAAAATTCTGCATAGTGTTATCCCCTTTATTATTTTTATTTCGTGCAAAAACCGCCGTATCATTGTACGCCGGGAAGTTTACCGGGCTTATTTCAAATATCCGCTCTATTTTGGTTATGGTGCGTGTGTTATTCTCGAATGTTTCGCCGTTTTCTGCTACGGAAAACGCAAAAGACATTTTTGTTAAATCGCCACGTTTGACGGCTGTATAAACTTCCCGCCCTTGCTCTGTATCGGGTAAAGTTGCCTTAAATTCTAAACCCGCGCCGCTTATTGATAGCTGCATAGTTTTGGGACTTCTTGCCAAGGGAACATCTGCCATATTATGGTTACAACATAGCAAAATATCATCTAAATTTACGCCGTCCAACGCCCCCGCCCTCACAATTTCGGTATAACCGTGTATTTCGGCGGGTACATCATAAGGGATTGCTAAACCCTCAATAATTAGCGGTGTTTCCGTTGCCCTCACTTCACAAATGCGCGTTTGCATGGTTTTTCCCTCGCTTCCTTTTAATCATTTCCGCTGTTTTCGTCTATTTCTTGGTATTCATCCGCTTTTGCGGCGTTTACAAAATTCAAACTTTGCAAGCGTTTATCACCGTCCGGCAATTCCGGCAATGATAGTATTTTGCGGCTTTCGTTTATGGTTAGAAGTCCATAGGGTAATAACTCTTTTAACATAGATATGCGCGTTTTCGCGCTTGCAAATTCTAACCGCTCCCCGCCAAAAATAACCTCTCGCCCAAATGCCCGCTCTCGCGGTGTAAATATCTTGCGTGTGTATTCAAGGCTCATTTGAAGCGCAAACGGTTCTATTATGCTCTCGTAAAATGCGGCAAAATCATCCTCGGAATATTCCCCGCTTACCATTTTTGCGGATATGTTCAAATATGAGTATATTTGACTTTGTACCGCTGTTAGTTGCGCCGGGTCTATTGTTGGTACGCCGCTTGTGGTTATGGGTGTGTACTCTATTCTGTTATCAATAGCGATAACGCCGCCGCTGTTATTCATTTGTAGATATTCTTTTACATATCTTTCCTTTGCTTCTTTCAGTTTGTCATCATTCAAAATGCTTGTGAATTGCAAAACGCCCCGGATTGTTACGCCGTTTTGTATGATTGCTTTTATGCCCTCTGTTTGTGCGTGTGCTGTTTCCAATGCCGGGAATAATGCGGCGTTATCCGTTCCCAAAAGTTCATTTTTTGCAAAATGCCGCCGTAAATGTATAATATCGCTGTACGGAATTATTACATTCGCGCCGTCTTTGAATGTAAATTTACAATACAATACGCCGCCGTTTTCCTCATTTTGCAAAAATTCCACGCTTGCCGGGGTTAGATTGTAAAGCGCGGTTACATTCTCGTTATTATCCCGGTGTATGAGAATAAAGGCGTTATTGTCGCAAAAATAAGCGGTTGCGGCTTTGTAAAGTAAATCATACGCGCTTATATATGGGTTAGGTTCTATCTGCAAAACCCTGTCAAGCCGCTGTATTGTTGGCGTGGTGTACGGTTTCAGCTTTGCGGCGTGTTTGGCTATGGTGTCAACCGCTCCCCGGAAAATAGCGTTATCATATGCCGCGCCGCTAAATGGTGAAAAGCCGCTATTTATCGGAATGTTTACCCGCATTTCCGGCGCGGTTTCTTTGGGCTTGAATAGCTTTTTAATGAAGTTCAAATATTCACCCCCTCAAATCTTACTGAAATACATCCCATTTATCCCATATATCATTTTTGTGTAAAATGGGTATGTATGCGGTGCTTTTGTTCTTGTCTTTTGTACTGCAAATGCCCGCTTTTACGGGCTTTTATGTTACTTGTCTATTAGCCATTATATGAGTGTTTACGGCGTTTATGCCTGTATCGTTTCCGCAAAATTGCAAACGGTGTCTTTTCTGTTTTGTGATTGTTGCATATTTTGGTACATTTGATTTTTTATAACTTTGTATTCTATTTGCTTGCTTTGTGAAAATTCCAAAATACAATTTTTATCAAATGCGGTGCATTTCGGGTGAGTTTCTTCCTAATATATATATCCGCTTTGCCCTCGTTTGCTTCATTTTTGTATAATGGGATAAATGGGATATATCGCCGTTTAAGTTTTGCCGTAATGATTTTACAAAACCCTGTATTTCCGCTATTCCTCTATAAAATATATTAGCGCGTTCCCGGTTTTATGCTTTGGAGTGTACCCCAAATGTACCGAAAACGCGCTAATTCTCAAAACGTGATTTTTGCTGTTTGCAATTCTTATGTATTTTGGTTCGCTTCAAGGAAAAACGCCGGGTTTACTTTTATTGTTTCGGCGGGTCTGCCCCTTGTGGGTACAGTTTCAACTTTTATATATGCTCGTTCTTCTAAAAACAGTAAAACATGGTTTAGTGATTCTGTATTTTTGAATTTCTGTTTAACGCCGTACCACATTTTACTCTTTGTAATTTGCTTTTGTCCGTATCGCTTTATACGCCCCAACAAATAAAGCGCGTCATTGCTTTTTTGGTCATCACCTGCAAAAACCTTTTGCGCGTGTATTGCTAAACACTCCGCAACCTCGGCGGCGGCTTTCATATGTTCCGCGCTTATTGGAAATTCGGCGGGTTCTTTGCCGTCCTCGCAACATTGGAACGCATGAAATAACGCCGCTATTCTTATTGATAATCCGAACGCTTTACCGTTCCATGACTTGGCGCGTTCCATGCCGTCCTCTATGCGTTTTTCGGGTATATGGAAATATTCAACTGCGTATGCTTTCGCTTCCGGCGATAATGTGAGTGTTTTTGATTCTGTCATTGCAACGGTTTTTTTCAATGCGTAATAAATAACTTTTCTGTATTTTTCGCCTATTCCGTCCGGCGGTGTGTCGCTTATTGGCTTGCGCGTTCCGGCTCTGGCGGCGGGATATGCAAACACTATTCGCCCGGTTAAACCTTTCCCTGTGTTTTCTTCGTCAACAACAACATTTTCTACAATGTACGGCTGTACGCATATTGCTAACGATATAGCCGGGGTATTTAATATTTCGGGTTCGCGGCTTTTGCGGTGTACGCTTATATAATCGCCGCTATGCCCTTTTAAGTAGATTTCTATATCATCCCCGGCTTGCTTGTAACGCCCTTTCATGTTGGAAAATACGCCCCCCTCACCACTGGCAATAAAAATGCGTTCGCCATTTTCTACCAATAGAGATATTAACGCTTCGGATGTTGTATCATCTGCAATAAGGGTTAGCGGGTGTTTTTGCTCGTAATTGTCATATGCAATTTGTGCGGCGTTCATTATTTCTCGTTTTTCGTCTGTACCGTCTAATTTGTTTTCGGCGCGGTGTATTGCCGCTCGCAAATCTTTTACTTTTACTTTACTGCGTGAAATTTCCTCTTTGTTATCGGAATTGTAAACGGTTTGGTATTTGTGAAACGGTTTTACAATATGCCGTATAACTTCGCTTTTGCGTTCGGCGGGTGGGCTTACTGCCACGGCGTATATAGAAAGTTGCTCCATGTTTTTATTTATGGATTCCACAATATACTTTTGTTGAAATACTGCCCCCAACGCTCCCAAAACTAAAACCCCCGCCATTTCCGGCGCGGTTTGGGTGTATTCTGATGTGCTTTGTATAAATGCCGCTAATGCAGGCGGGAACGCCGCAAAAGGAAATAGCGGCGGGTGTATAATTTCAATCGGCTGTATTTCGCCCCATTGTGCGTATTCTTTCGGTGGTATGTAACCCTCTCTACCCGCTATTTTTTGTAAGTAGGCTTGAACGGCGCGTTCCCATATGGTTTGCAGTTCTTTTACTTCAAGCGGTGGATTGCATTTTTTAGAGTATTCCGCAAATTCGCGCCGGGATTTTTCGCCGTCACCGTATTTTTTTAACATTGTGAAGGCAAATTTTGCCATTGTTGCGTTCCGTTCCCCCGCCGGAATTTGCCCCGGTGCGGTTGGCGCGGCGTGGATGGGTGCTGTTGGTGCTTCCGGCTGTGGTGTTGGTGCTGTTGCTTCTTCATCGGTTGGCGGTGCGGGTTCTTCTATCGTCTGTGGAATTTCCACATTTGCTAGGCTTTCAATATACCCCGCCAAAAAAGAATCACCCTCAAAATACAATACCTCGGCGTTTTCATTACCGAAAAAGAAACGCGCTGTATCTGCGGCGTATTTATCAAAATATGTAAAAAGTTCCTTAGTGCGTTTTTTTAATGCGGTATATTCCGCGCCACTTGTTATGGTTTCAATCGGAAAATATACATGGTATTTCGGTCTTGGTGCTTTGCCGTCTTTTTCTTTCATGTGATTTCGGGAAGTAACCGTAAAAAAGCAAATGCCGGGAAAATCGGCGCGTAATATATCGGTTGTTATCCACTCCCCCGGCGTGTCGCTGTCCGTGTTGTCTACGTCGAACATAACGCAATTTGATTGTATATAATTCTCGTTTTTGCGTTCGTTTTTCTTATATGCCGCCGCTACATGGTCGAATGTAACGGCGGCTTTCAAATCATCTGTATTGTTTATTATCCGTTTGTGTTTGTAAAATTTGTTTGACGGTTCGCCGCATTTGTCGGATGTAAACAATTCAAATGTTAGCATAATTGCCCCCTTTAATTTGTGTTAAATTCAATATCTAATATTTCAACCGTGCCATAATTACTACCCTTTATAGGTTGGTTCAAAAGAGTAATTTTGCGTATGTGCTTCATAAGAAATTGCCGCTTTTCTATGTTGGTAAAATTGCCCCAACCCTCGTTAAATGCGGTTATGATTTCCTCGCGTGTCTTTGGTTCTTCATAACTTATTGTTTGGCTTGGGGTTAGTGCTTCAATCTCTGTAAGTATTTTCGCCTTTTCGCCGTCAAGCTGTGTTTTAACGCCGCGATATTCTGCAAGTGTGGCATTATCTTCAATGTAAGAATCTAACATTTCCTTTTCTTTTGCTTCTAAGTTGTTTAATTTCGCTTTTAGTTCTTCAATCCGCGCCGCCGCTTCTTGTTTTGCTTGCTCAATTTTTGCGGCGGCGTTTTCGTCTTTGGGTAGGTTTGCAATGTATTCAATCATTGCCTTTTCTGCGTTCCCGGCTGTCATTCGTTTAGCTTCACAGGCTCGATTAACCCGCGCATAACATACATAGGTATGGTACACCTTGTTATTTTTCCGGTAGTCCATGTTTGACTTTAATTTACGCCCACATAACCCGCAAAATAAAAAGCCTACTAAATAATTTTCTTCGTTTGGCTTTTTTGTCGGGGTTACAAGTTTATTCCTTGCCATAATTGCCTGTGCTTCGCGGAAAACTTCTTCACTTATAATAGCTTCGTGTTTTCCTTTCGCTTCAAAATATTGGTCAGGTTTTTCCATGCCGTATCTAACATACCCCATATAGTTGGGGTTACTTATTAGGCTGATTATTTTCCCAGTGTTCCAAAAATAACCATGCTTGGTGGGTATCTTTTCCTTATTTAACGTTGTGGCTATCCCGGTGAGTGAGTAATTTTGATTGACATACATATCATAAACCCGCCGCACAATCGCCGCTTCTGTTTCGTTTATCGTCTGTATTCTCTCACCAATAGCGCGGTCATAACCGTAATTATTAAAATGCGCCCCGGTTGTATATCCCTCTCGCGCTTTGCGTTCCTTGCCTAACCTCACACGCTCCCCAATGTTTTCGCGTTCAAATTCTGCAAATATGCCGATTATTTTAATGAACATACGCCCGGAAGCTGTTGAAGTATCTATACTTTCCGTTAGACTGTTGAACGCGCAACCGTATTGTTTGAATAAGTCAATGAGATAAACCAAATCCGCAACGGAACGAGTAAGACGGTCAAGTTTGAATACCAAAACATTTTTAACGTGTCCGGCTTTAATATCCTCTATCATGCGCTTAATTGCCGGACGTTCCGTAATGTTCTTGCCGCTGATACCCTCATCTAAATACACATCATAGATAGACCAACTTTTAGCACTAACATATGATTGTAACTTTTCCACTTGCCCACGGATTGAATAACCCTCCATTGCCTGTTCTTCGGATGAAACCCTGCCATAAATTGCTGTTTCCATGAGAAAAAGCCTCCTGTCAAAACATTTTATTGACAACAAGGCTTTTACTATTACTGGTGAGGATTCCAATTATGTACACAAGTTTTGTTTTGGAGTTCAAAACTTGGTGACTTTTTCCAGACCATAAAGGGCAAATTTGCTACATTTCGGCAAAATATACGGTTGCATATAGTATATCTATTTCGCGTGTATGCTCTTTATGACTAAAAATTTTGAATTTTTTACTGCCCGCAAACCCGCATATTTACTGGGTTTTTAAGCGTGTGGGGTTTTTCCTATGGTTCTGCTCTGCAAAAAACGGCTCAAGATGCCCCTGGCGACGGATATATCTGTTGAAAATTAAATCCACCATACGGTCGATTGTGCCGAAAATCTGCCCGTTTTCTACAAACATTTGGTCGAACTGAGTGGACTGCGGATAGCGATTCTTTTTTCGCAACAGTCGATATGTAGATTCCAAAAAACGACTATCCAGCTAGCTCATGGAATGTAAAAATGGGCATTGCTACCACAACGATTTGTGAGCAAGTCAAGACTCTATGTATAAATTTTTACGATGACTATAAAGATGAAAATTACAATTTCTTGGTTAAAAGCATAGATTGGCTTGTTGAAAATAATTTTTGGAATGATGCATTAATTGTTTTAAGCAATCTCATAAGCTACGAGAAAAGCCGTGATCTAATCTTTAAGCTGTTAAGAACATTTAATAAGCAAGCTCAAGTTGCAAAAGAGCTTGTTAGTTTTGAAAAGTTCCTTGAACGCCTGTATAATGATGAAGATGTTGTGCATTACATTAATAGTAATCGAAATGAATTCTCATCTGTTTTTTTAGATTCATTTGCTACAAAGCAAAAAATGAATCTAATGCAAAACTCCTCAAAATCTGGCATTATAGGAAGGATGGGTGATAAAAAATAAAACAATGATGTTGTACAAATTGAAATATAATATATACACGAACAACATGAAAACTGTCTAAGTTTAATAATAGACAGTTTTTTTATGCAATAAACTCGCTTATTACCGAAATACGGTTATTTTTGCAGTCTCCTTATATCCGTTCCTCTGAATGTGCAGGACGAAATTGAAATTGCTCCGAAAGTTGCTCTAAGGGCAAGACGGCAACACAAGCGCATTGCGAAACATTTGAAATTGGCTGATGCAATTCTTAAATTACATACAGCATTTTAGCAATCTGCTTTTGACAGAATGCCAACCCTAATTTGTCATATTGTAATTCAAATATTAAGGGCTAATGCCTATCAAAAATAATTGAAATTTCTGCACGGTAAGCATTTGCACTATCGTGAGAGTTTTCCCTGTAATAATCATCATCGCCATCAGGAGTAATGCATGATTTGACAATGCTTTCAATTTCATAAGTGTAAATCGCAATATCATCTGAAATTATATCAAAGTCGGTTGACTTGTATCGCACAAGCGCAACAAGCAAATCAGTTATTTCTTTATATACATCATCAATTATCATATCCTTTATGGTATCAACTATGTTATCGATGTCGTACTCTTCTTCATAATCTTGACCATAATAGAAACGGCTAACATTATTTTTTAGCAATGATTTAATGTCATAGCTTGAGCAAAATTCAGAAATAGAAATATCGTTTGGATAATTAAATATTGCATCTTGCAAAAATTCTTTGAAAAGAACGTCGCAATCAACATCAAGCGATAAATTTTTATTGCGTTCAAAAAAAGCAGAT